>ENA-ORNF01000441-ORNF01000441.1-human-gut-metagenome-genome-assembly--contig:-NODE-441-length-42516-cov-9.406656_pt1 | contig 42516 bp, 34 predicted proteins | sample MGYA00242110_ERZ509012 | MGnify/ENA primary metagenome ERZ509012 (study PRJEB26280, sample SAMEA2338714) | human gut metagenome | biome: human gut; feature: human-associated habitat; material: faeces...
TATAAAAATCTTCTGTTTTTTTCCATATATCTATTGCTTCTAATAACTCTTCTTTATTTTCTGTATAAATAGTATTTAGTTTTCTTTTAAATTTAGTAGATTGTGTGAAACCTCCCATACTGTCTAATGTATTATATTCTATATATTTTCTATTCACGCTTCTATTTTCACCAATAGTACATAATAGACCCTCCATAAATCTTTTTGAAAATAATCCAAATATATTTATTGTGATTAGTCTATCACCAGAACGTTCATTATCTTTAGTGACGCTTATTGATATTATTGTAAATTTCTTACATGATGTAAAAGTTCCCATCGGTATTTCGGATTTACTATACATATTTTCTAGGATTGCTTCTTTATCATCTCTAGTTATGTCGCCGCCCGCTTGTATTCTTATTGCCCTTTTAATAGATTTAAAATCCTGTTTTCTTAACCATTCGTATGTTCTTTCACACGCAAATTGATTAATATAGGACTGTAACTGTATTGTATACATGGTCCTGCTCTTTATAAAATATTTAATTTGATTAAATATTTTTATAGGAACTTGTTTGAATATTGCTAATATAGCAGTTGATATAGCAGTAATTAAAATAGTTAGATTAGCAGAATTAAACCCTGCTTCCTTTAATAAATTTACAATGTTTTCCATCATAATAAACCCCCAAAATTTAAATTTAAAAATAAAAAGAGAATGTAGAATTTCTACATTCTCTAATTGACTTAATGATATTTAGCCACTTTACTATTTGCAGTTTTTAATAACTCTGAACTTTTCCAATAGTCACTAGATATATATTTTTGTTTTGAATGGTCATATTTTCTTCTTGGATAATATTGTGTATGCATAAATGATTCTGTTAATACACTATACATTTCTACTATTTGTTGTTCACTTAATTTTAAAGAATGACCGAATGTATGGGCATCTTCTGTATCATGGTTAGTTATATAACTAACGGATTGCCTTGGATCTGACCCAACTTGTTGGGTTATAACAAGGCAATACTTGTTATATTCATCTACAAGTTCTTTATCGCAGAAAATTGCTTCTGCGTAGATAAATAGTTCTTCTCTGTTATTTAAGGCAGGAAGAACCCTTTCCCAGAATTCACATTTATGAACATCGTTATTAGGATAGTATTCATTTGGTAAAGCTATTTGTTTACCAGCATCAAACCTAAACCCTCTAACTCCACATTCAATATATTCATTAATATAATCAATAATTATGTCTTGGAGCTCCCAGTTTGAAAGCTCCAGAGCAGGTAAATTACCCATACATAATGAAATAACTTGTTGCCTATCTTCCCAGTTAGTTATGTTTCTAAAAGGTTTCCAGAAATAAGGATTAGAAGTAAGTCTTTTATCAACTTTAGGATTAGGCATGAATTCGCCCTTATCTCCATTGGCAACATGACAACAAACCACGTCAGCTATAATGATTATTCCATATTTTTTAGCTTCTTGACATAAATGAATAAGTTGATCTTTTGTGCCGAATTGATTACCTATAGAAAAAGCTGTTGGTTGAAAACTCATCCATTCAGGTATCTTATCCACATCAGGCTCGTTTATTTTTAACGGGTGTAGTGGATTTAATTCAATAGCATTAAAATTTTTACTAGCAATTTCTGGTAACTCCTTTTCTATAGTTTCAATTGATTTACCTAAACCTAAATATATTCTCATAATATCACCTTTCCATTAATTTAAATTTAATATTATGTCGATTACTATTATATGTCATATTTGATTCAAATATTGTTATCTGAACGTTCACCATATTTATTTTCCTCTATCAGTCATTGTTTTAGCCAATAATCTGATGACACTGTATCTGCTATCTGTTTCAACAGACCAATTAAAAAACCCTTCTTCTTTAAGCATATAATTTAATGCATCATCGGTTTCATATTCTAATCTGTTTATCCAATAATTTTCATCATGTGAATTACTGTAATTGGGGTTTATTTCACCAATTGACTTTGATAATGATTGTGAAAAATTAACAATATTTTTTAATATTGACATGTAAATATCTCCTTTCAATTTCATATTTTTCTTATTTACATAATTATAATATATAATTATAAGATAGTTATATACGAAATTAAAAAATTAATATTAACATCACATTATAGTAATAATATTTATTTTGGAGGATTAATTATTATGTATTCAGAAGCAAAGATGGATATTGAAAAAATTTACAATAAGGTATGGGTGAAAGACAATTTTGATATGTCTAATGTTAAACAAGAAACTATTGATTGGGCTACTAACTTTGCAAGTATTGAAAAAGGAGATATACAAGAAGTTATTTATGCAATATCAGGAAGTAATGATATTCATGAAATAGATGTATTTGAAGTAAGAATAATAGAGATTGATAATAATACTAATCAAAGAATTTATAAGGTCGTATATGTTGGGTTTGATATTGATAGTGATTGTGTAATGCATTGCAGTATACATCGTATATGTGTAGAAAAATATAAAGATACTGATGGTAATATAACAGAAACTAAATCTTTTGATGATATATTAGGTTCAGAAGAAACTTATTATGATAAAATAGTTAGTGATAGAGAAAATATTTTCAAGAGAGGTTCAATAGTAGTCTACACTGTTTATAATTATTCTGGAACTTTTAATAACTTAGATTATGTTGAAGCAATAGATATTAAAGACTTTACTCAAGAACTTGAAGAATTAATAAAACAAGAAGAAAATAAAAATGAAAAAGATGTAAATCCACATGCTATAGATAGAATACTAACACTTACAGCTGCTATAGAAGCTTTATTTGAAAAAGCTTCGGAACAATCAATATTTTAAGGAGGAATTTTATGTCTTTATTAGAAAAAATAGTAAGAAATCCAGTTGAATATAAATTAAATATTGACAATGAAATAGTTAATGAAATTCCAAAAGATGCGTGCGAACTTATCACAACTAGAACCAAAACTGATAGTGAAAGTATAGTTTATATAGGATCATTTCCAATACCAAATAAGTATGAAAAATGTAATTTAGATGTGTATTGGGTATATCATAATGAAGATCCTATTACAATTTTTGGTATAGAAAGATACGGAAATAAATCTAAAAATATTAATTCATTATATATGAATAAATATGAATTTAAAAAATAATGGAAATTTGAAGATAAAATAATTCGGGAATACACTTTATTGTGTATTCCCATATACTTTTATTTTTAATGTCTATCAAGTTCAATTCCTTCATTGTCTGCTGTAGTAACCGCATTACCATCATGGTCACTTAACAAATCTACTGTTTCTGTAGCTGGTGGTGTCCAATTTTCTATCTTATATTCTAGATATTCTATTCTTTTATTTTGTTCTTCTATAATCTTATTTAAAGCAGCTATTTTTTCATCAAGTATTCTACCTTGATTAGCAGATAATGCTTTATCAATATCAGTAGATATTAAATCATCTTTAACTTCAGTAGCACCTATTCCTGCTGGACCTCTTTCACCAGTAGGTCCTTGAGGTCCAGGTAATCCTTGAACACCTTGAGCTCCTGTAACCCCTCTTGGTCCTGTAGGTCCTGTAGGTCCTTTTATACGACCAGCTGATAAAAATCCGTCTTCTTCCCAATATACTAGTTCACCATTTACAAGAAACATATCACCATTTTTATTACCAACCATAGGTAAATCTGATTTACTTTCTAGAACTCCAACTAATCTAATACCGGGTCCTGTTGGTCCTGTTGGTCCTGTTGGTCCAACTGCACCTATTGCACCTTTAGCTCCATTAAATCCTCTTGGTCCTTGGGGTCCTCTAGGTCCAGTAGGTCCTTGAGGTCCAGTAGGTCCCTGTTCACCTTGAATTCCTTGAGGACCTCTAAATCCCTGATCTCCTGGATCTCCTTTAGCACCTGTTATACCTCTAGGTCCAGTAGCACCAGTTTCACCTTTCTCACCAGTTGAACCAGTAGCTCCTGTAGGTCCTGGTGTTCCTTCTGGTAATTTGAATGTACCTATATGAACCCATTCACTTATTTCATTATCCCATTTAAATAACATATTTGATACAAAACAAATAGAACCAGGCTGAATATTTTCATAAGGTAAATCTGCAAATGATTCAAATTGTCCGATAATATTAATAGAAATACCATCTTGCCCTGAAGGACCTATTTCACCAGTAGGTCCTTTAATATTGACTTTAGATGGTACTATACTAGTACTATCTAACATAAAATCTATATATCCTTCTGTATCAACAAAAGGTTTCCACACGGAACCAGTTATACCCCTAGGTCCAGTTGCTCCTATCGGTCCTTGTTCACCCCTAGGACCTGTTGAACCGGTGTCACCTTTCATACCTTGAATACCAGGAGTACCTTTAATTTCACCAATAGTTCCGTCAGATAAACCTATAAATAGTTGACCAGTATCTTCTGTATAGGCAGCTTCACCGGGTTTTAAATTAGGTAAATCTGAAATTGAACCTCGTCTAAGTTGGATTCTAGCTATGAATTTTTTTGACATACTATATCCCCCTTTCTCTACGTTATTTTCATGTTCAAATATGTTAAATAGATAGATACTGATATTTATCAGTATCTATCAACTAATCTTCATCTTCAATACCATCAAAATATTCATAATCATCCAAATAAGATTCGTCCATATTATTATCTTCATATACTTTATATGATTCTCCATTACCATCCATCATTCTTGTACCATCTTTAGAAAATCTAACTGTACCACATGTATCTGGATCTGGTAGAGGATAATCTTCTATCACATTATCATCTTTATCTAGTGCAGCAAAATACCAAGACATATCATTAGGATTTCTGATAACAACTACTTTTGCACCAATGTTATCATATTTTATTCTTAGTTCCTGCTCTTCATCTCTGTATAAATCATCTCTTTCATTTAAAACATCATCCATATCTGGCATCTCTTCTTCACTTTCTATAGTAGTATAGTCAGCATCGTTATAATTACTAGGAGGCATTTCTAATGTTTGAGATGTGTTTAATTGATTAATGAAATTATTACGACCCATTTCTTGAATCTTAGAGAAATAAGCACTAGCAATATTTTCTGGATTAAATTCATCATCACTAACATTAACCTTAGTTTTATCAAGAGCTAATTGTAGGTCGGCAATCTTCTTTTTAGTAGCTGAAATTTCTTTGATAATTTGAAGACCATTACCCTTATTGGATATTCTTGTAGATAGAGCGTCCATTGCATATTTAGACATTCCTCTAGTTTTATTACCAACAAGATTTTTTGTAATGGCTTCTAGCTCTTTATCCAGCTCCATATACTTATCATATTCATCATATAATAATCCAAGAACATCAGTAAACTGTTCTTCAAAATCGGTCTTACCTTTACCTTTATATTTACCCTTTTGGCGTTTTACTATTTTTTTAGAGTAATTATCTTCAGATTCCACTTCATCAATAGCTTTTTCTATAAGATCTGAAAGAGTATCTCCTTCTTCATCTTTTTTATTCAATATAAAATCGTCCATTGCTAATAAGTCATTATCGTCAAATTTAGATTTCTTTTTATTTTTACCTTTTTTCTTTCCTTTTTTAGAAACTTCTGCTTCTACGTTAGATTCCTTTTTAACATCATTGACTTTAACATTATTGTCGGTATCTTCTTTCTTTTTAGGTTGTAGAAAAACAGTATCTTTTTTACAAAGAGAATCCAATTCATCAAGAAAATCTCGTTTAGACATTTCTATGTTCCCTCCTTATTATTTATTTTTATTAAAATTCTGTTATAAGGATTAAAATTGAAATAAAGTTAGAATTTTAATTATATATTATATATTTGATAAATACATTATTTTAATACGAAAAATTATCAATTTCATGGACTGGTACAGATATTAGGTATTATAAGTATTTAAGTGTTGATACAAACATATTATGAGATATATCTAACAATATATCTCATATTTATTTTTAAAAATATACATAACAAGTCTTAAACGGGAGGTGTATTATATGAAATTTCTAAAGAATAAAGTTGATGAAAAAAATATCATGTTAACAAATATGATTTATCATAGACCATCTAAAGATCAAAATTGGAATGACTCGTTAGATGTAGTATATAAAAATGTAAAGACAGAAAAAAAGTATGTTGAGCATATAACAAATCCTGAAATGATATGTTATCTAGTAAACCCCGAATTTCGTAATTATGATTATAATAAGGAATACATTGAATTAGATAAAACAACGGCATATAAAGTCCCATATAAAAATATTCCTGCTTGGATTGCTAAGCAAGCTGGTCCACAATTTGTTAACCAAATGAGATATTGGATAGATAGTGGTAATAGAGGATCAATAAATAATTTTCATAAATGGAGATATGTTTTTGGGACAGATATTGATATAATTAATTTCTATAAAACACAATGGTTATTTGAATATGATAATGATGCTGAAAAGAAATTAAATTATGGGTGTGCTGATATAGAAACTGATGCTGCGAAATGTAATCATTTCGCATCTAAAGGTGAAGTTCCAATTCTATGTGCAACATTTATAGATGAACATGAAAAGAAAAGTTATACAGTATATTATAGAGCTAAAGATAATATGGAACAGATTCGAAAATTTGAATCGGAAATAGATGATTTTATTGATGAATTGCATGAATCTTTTGATGAAACTTATGGTAAATTTGAATATTATATTTATGCATTTGATGATGAATTGGAAATGATTAAATTTTATTGGGAATTAAAGCACCAATCATCATGTGATGTGATTATGTATTGGAATATGAAATTCGACTTTAATTTCATGTATGAACGAATTAAAATACTTGGTGGTGATCCTCTAGAAATAATGTGTCACCCTGATTTTAAAAAGAAAATAGCGTATTACAAACACGACCATAAACATTTTGCTATAGTTGAAAAAAGAGATTTCGTAACATTATCAGCATATTTTCAGTTACTAGACCAAATGTTATTATATGCACAAACTAGAAAAGGTGTTGCAACATTAAGAAGTTCTAAATTAAATACTATAGCAGAAGAAGAAATCAAAGATAAAAAACTCGATTATTCTGAAGAAAAGGACATTGGTTCGTTTCCATATAACAATTTTAGAAAGTATCTACTTTATAATATAAAAGACGTTATGCTACAAATAGGAATAGAACGAAAAACAGAAGACGTTCAAGGATTCTATATAAGATCTTATGTATCTGCTGTTAAATATGAGCATACATTCGCTCAAACACAATTCTTAGCAGCTAGACAGTATTATGAATATTTAAAAATGGGAATAATTCCAGGAAACAATTGTAATATTCATTATGGAGAAAAGGCTAATGATTCCAAAGATGATAATAATCAAATAGGGTTTTCAGGTGCACTTGTTTCGAATCCTAATTTAATGGATGGTTCAAAAGCAGGTGAATTTGTATTAGGACTTAGAAGTAATAAAGTATTTAGATGGGTAATAGATTTCGATTTTAGTTCAATGTATCCAAATATTAAAATAACCAATAATATTGCACCATCATGTTTAATAGGAAAATTATTCATAGAAGAATCCGTTGAAGATTTAACTAAAAAGATTAATAAATTAATAACTAATAAAGAGAAAGAAACAAATACTGAAGAAGATGGCGTTAGAGACGAATTTGATGTAAAGGATAATAATATTTCTATAGCAGATATAGATGACCAAGGTACAGAATTTATGGATGATTTCATGATTGGTGATGTTGGTAGATTAGGTAATAAATGGTTTAACTTACCAACCACTGATGAATTAGCTAAACTTGTTGAAGAAAGATTTAAAATAGATTCATCTGAAGTTATTGATGAATCTGATGAAATAAAAAAGACTATAGTGTATGAAATTGGTTAGGAGGATATTTATATGATTATAGAAATCACTAAAAAAGAATTGAAAATGTTTAATGAGTTAAATAAAAAGGTTAAATCATATTTTCCTACGGAATATTATATATTTCCATACGGACTTATATTTGGAAAAGATGAAAATGGTTCTATAGATGAGCATGACGTTATAATCACAGATCCTGAAAGATGTGATGTTATAAGAAAGTGTGTTAGTGAAAATCATGTATTAAAAATTTATACAGAAATCCTGTATGATATCTATAAAACTTCATCTAAAATTAAATCTAAAGATATTGGTGAACCATATATGGATGAAGATAATGAATTAATAGTACCTATATTTGGTAATCCGATTGTTATCGGTAAACTGGTTCATTTTAATAAAGTAAATATAGAGAGATTTAGAAGAATATCCCAGATAGCAAACGATAATATATATTCAGCAAGTATAATAATATCTGAAGAGCAGTATAAAGCTCTTTATAATAAGGAGAAAATTGAAGTTGGTTTTAGTGATGATTCTAATGATTATAAATTAATATTAAATAGAAAAATATTTAAGGGATTTTCACAGTATACTAAAAATGGTAAAATAGAATGTAGTGCTTATAATATAAACGATAATTTATTTAGAGTAAGATTATCTTTCGTTATTAGAGATAAAGATGATGAAGATATTTGTGAAATTTTAACAGATGCTACATGTTGTAGGATATAAAAGGATATGTTTTATATCCTTTTATTTTTTTTTGTAAAATACCCTTGAAACAGGCTATTAATGTAGAAATAAATATATGGGAGGTACTTTAATATGGATAAAAAAGAGCGAAAACAACGTTCATTATTTAGAAGAATAAGTAAATCTTTAAATAATGATAATACTACGTTTGAAGATATCCTAAAAAATTTAGACACTGTAGTTAGTGGAAATAACTATGGAAGAGATCTTGAACTAGAAAAATTAAATGATGAACTTAATAAAATTGCGTATGAAGAAATAGATAACAGTATTGATTATCACGATGAAGATGCGTCAGTTTTTGTTCGACGTACCTTTAATAAAGCCGGTACACCAATACCACAGGGAATGCCTTTAGATGATATATTTAAGGCTAGTAATGATGAATTACTTAATTTATGGCAAGAAAAATATAAAAATATTTATTATCTGTATGATGATATAAAAATGATAGTTCGTCAAATCCCTGAATTAAAAGAAGCTGTTAAAGCTACGAGGGATGCCATTATTAATTCGGATAATACAAGTAAAGAAATAGCTAGAGAAATTGAAATAAAAATAGGTGATGATGAAACTAAGAATAAAATAATTAGTGAAATAGAAAAAATGGAAGAAACTCTTGGTTTTAATAAAAAAATTAAAAATATAATTGTACCAAATAGCTTAGAAATAGGCAAATATTATACTTACATCTGTTCATATTCAGAAATATGTAGAAGGTATGATTATATTCAAAATAATTATAGAGGGTCCACTAATTATACAATGGAACCTCATCTTAACGCATTAGAATCATATAAATTCAATGATAGGGATAAAGAGGATTTAACATATATTACTGAAACAGTGAATGTGGATATTACAGATAAAAAGAATAAAATTACTGTTGAAAACACAATTGATGAATTAAATGAATATTTATCTAGGTATGAAATATATAATGACTCTACACCTGTTATATTTACCGATGAGGGTATTGGAGTGGTTGAATCTTTAGTAGATGATTTATCTACTAATAAACTGTATAAACAAGCACTAAAATCATTAGATAGAACCATGTATTCACCAATTCCTATGTACAATAGACAAGATAAAAAGAATAAATATATAGGATACGATGATGACTCTAATGTTAATAATAATGATGGTACAGTAGATTATTCTTATATATCAGCCAATTCTGATAAAAACAAAAACAAAGATGAATTCCATGATATAAAAGGTGTATATATTAAGAATATTCATCCAAAGTATTTAATACCTATTAAAATAATGGAGGATAAAATAGTAGGATATTACTGGATTAAAGAAAAGGAAGATAGAAAAGGTAAACCAAGAATAAATCAAACTATGACACCTTCATTCAGTACAAATCTAGCTAGAACTGATAGTAAAAAAGATATTGAGAAAGAATTAGTTAGTAAATTGTCTGATAAAATTATTAAAGCATTTGATAAGAAATACTTAGAGGAAAATGAAAACTTTAGAGAATTAATAATAAGTGCTTTAATGCATGACGAACTATATAAGAAAAGAGTTACATTCCAATTTATACCACCAGAATATATTGTAGAGCATAGTATAGATGAAGATGAAGAGGGTAATGGTACTTCTATATTAATAGATTCTTTATTTAATGCAAAACTATTCCTATCACTATTACTATTTAAAATGCTCACAATTATTTCACAATCTAACGATAAAAGAATTTATAACGTAACACAATCTGCTGAAAATCAAGATGTAAGTAATAATATTAATAGAGTAATAAGAGAGATTAAAGCTAGTCAAATGAACTTCATGGATTTAATGAATTATAATTCATTAGTATCTAAATTAGGTGCAGGTAAAAGTATTTTCCTACCAATGGGAATGGATGGTAAACCGGTTGTTTCTTTTGATATATTAGCTGGTCAAGAAGTTCAATTGAATACTGAATTGATGGAGATGTTAAAAACTTCTGCAATTACAGCTACTGGGGTTCCAATAGTTATAATGGAATATTTCCAAAATGCAGATTTTGCTAAATCGTTAGAAATGGCTAATATTAAATTTGCAAATAATGTTTCATCTAAACAATTAGATTTTAATGTATCACTTACAGAATTATATAGAAAAACATTAAAGAATTTTACTGATTTAGATGATAGATATATAAACGCAATATCAATAAAATTAACTCCACCTAAAGCTATGAATATCATTAACTCATCTGAACAGGCACAAAACTCTCAAAGTTTATGCGATATTATGGTTGAAACCAAGTATCCTGATGCGTCACAAGATGAATCTAATGATTTAAAGAAAGCTTTAGCAAGAGAAATCTTATTCAGGCATTATAATCCTTCATTACCTTGGGATGAATTAGATAAAGCTGAAGAATATATAGAAATGAAAGTTAAACAAATTCAAGCTAAACAACAATTATCTCAAGAAGAAGGTTTGGCTGGTCCTGAAAACCCTGAAGGTTCCCCTGAAGAGGATAATAATACAGAAGACATGGGAATGGAATTAAATAATCCTGAAGAAAATAATGGTAACGAACCAACAGCACCTGAATATGGGGAAATGGACGACACAACTGATTATACAGACGACAAGGAAATATAATAAAAATTATAGAGATAACTACCATTTGATAGTTATCTCTATATTCTATTGTTCTAATGTCCAATCTTCCATTTCATTAATATCTTGAGAAGTATATCCAGAAGTAGTGTTAATAGTATTAACTTCAACAGCGTATTTCTTCAATAATTCCTTTCCTCTCAAGTTTATATCAGCTGATTTATATTTATTGCAAGTAAAAGCTAAATCATACATATTAATATTAACTTGTCCTGATTGTGCATTGAAAGCAGAGTCTTTAACTGTCTTAGGAACCATATTAGTTAAAAGACAAGCAAACTCTATACCTTCAGATAAACCTGTAGGGTCTGTACTTACATAAATAGCTTCCATTGTATGGTTACATTGAGCATAAGTTAAATTGTAAGGATTATCTCCTTCTAAAAGACCACCATATCTACAATATCCTGAAATTGAATCAGCTATACCTGATAACCAAGAATATATATACATTCTTATTAAAGAACCTGAAAGTTCTGGTACTTGAATTGTAAATTCATTAGTATCATCTTTTAAGAATGTAGGTAGTTCTATTTCATTACCTGGAATTGATGCTGATAATGATTGGAATTGCATTGTTTGATCTCCAATTCCACCGATTTCAGTATGCATAGTTTCTAGTACATGTTTGAACCACTTTGTTTCATCTGGTAATAAATATCTTAAGAATTCTGGCATTCTTGTTATAAAAAGCCTCTCATAACCAGTCTTTTGTGGATCAAGGTTTTGTAAATCTCTATTTTTAGAAGCAACACCTGCTAAGAAACCAGCAATGTGTGTAATATTAGATTTGTTAAATCGTTTAATATTAGTTTGTGAAGTTGTATAAGCCATAAATCCTCACCTCCCTTATACTCTTGGCTGAATATCTATTTCATTAATTATTCTTTCTACAATATTCTTAAATATTAATTCTACATAACAGTGAAGAATGTTATATTCTTCTTCGTATTCTGTTTGTTCAAATCTTAAGTCCCTATCAGAAAGATAATTTCGATATTCATCAATTATTCTTAAACCAGCGTTAGTATAAAGTTTTCTATTTTCAGCTTCAGAGAATCCATATAAAAGTGATTCACCCAATGTTTCAAGTCTACCCTTAATTGCTAAAACAACTCTCATATTAGATTCTGCAGATAAATCAGAAATCATTTTTTGAGATGTTTGTTGAGTAGATCTCATGAATGAATTTTCTCCTATAGCTTCATAATAGTTAATACCATTTCTATATAGTAAATCCTTTAATTCCCTATCATTGTCATCAATAACTGGTTTTAAAGAACTAACACCTGTTATCTTAGCATATCTTGATTGAGCAAAAGGAACATTTAAACCGTTAGTAGAAACGTGTTTAGCTAGGTTTGCAGCTAAGAAATAAGTTGTTGTAACTGTTATTCTTCTTCCATTGAAAGGATCCTTAATTTGGAAATTGAAAGGATCGTAAGAATAGTATCTTGAACCTTCTGTCTGTTCATTTAACCATGATCTTAATTCAGATTGGCTATTTAAAATACCACCATCTATAAATCCTTGCATATCTTGACGAGATTCATCAATAATAAGTGCCTTCAATACTTCTTTAACTTCATCTGGATAATTAGCATCAAATATATATGTTGCAGGAACTCTTTTCTTAGACATTATACTCCTATCTATTTTACCACTAAATGCTTTAATATATACATCATTTATAGCTTTTTCTCTATCTGGATTATCTAATGCGAATGCCCCATCAGAACCACCTGCTAAAGCAATAGAATTTTTAGTTAAATCTATATCGTTTGCTCTTACAGCTTCATAAATAACATCAGCCATTTGAAGTCCGCCCTTAAGCTTTCCGAAGAAAACATCAAAAGTTTGTTCATCAATTGGTGTAGAAGCATACTTATTTATAAAATTAACTAGTGCTGTGACACCATCCATATAAGAGTAAATACCTATCATAGAAGAACCTCTATCCATATCATTAATAACATCTTCATAGAATAAAGAAGAAGTTCTATATTTAGCATTTCTATATGAAGCACATCTATTAAATATTTCTGTTGTAGTAATATCTGAAGCTGTCACCTTGAACATATAATTCTTATATTCATTACTCCTATCTGATTGAGTATCACTAGAAATTGTAATTGATATGTTATTACCATATTCTCCTCTTCCTAAAGAATAGAAACATGCAATTGGGATTTCTATATATCCTTCAGAATCTTCCTCTACATTCATCATAGAAGTTAATACACCATCTATTTCAGCTTTATCTGTAAAATCTGCATGTTTTACAGTAAATGACACATGCACTTTATTATCTGCTGGATATAAAGCTTTAATAGATTCTTCTTGATAATTAGGATTATCTATATATTCTGGAATATCGGCATCATAATTAATATTTACGATGTATTCTATATCTTTAAATATATTTTCATCATTAGTAAACTCTCTACCATCTACAACAACAGAATTACTACTTGTTACAGAACCATCTGTAAATGTTGAACCATCAACTACGATATCTGGAGCATTAGTATCATCAAATGATCCATTATCAAATATTCTATAAATATTAGTAACCTTTAAAGGGTTAGTATCTGAAATATCTATGGTAGGATTAAAATCGGGATTTGGCATATATAAATCATTTCCAATCACATCAAGTAATTCCTCTACTGTCATATCTTTGTATGGATTAGGAATGAATAATTGTTGAAAATCCGGATTTTTTATTTTAATAGGATTTATTGCAGGATCTGCACTATATTTTGGGTTCTTTTTCATAATATACATAGGTGTATTATTATATTTAACCCTTGCTATTAATATCGCATTAGCAAATATTGCATCATCTGGCATTACTCTCATACATTGACAACTAGTATATCCGGATTTTAATGCGATATAAGGCATATATCCTGGTTGACCGTATAGCTCCATATTAGGTGTACCATATTCTGATAAATAACTAGTATATGATTTTTTTTCAATGAATTGATTATCTATACCTCTTGAGCTTACGAAAACATTCATACATTTAAGTTCATATTCTTGATCACCAACACTAGTTTCTCTTATAGTATTATCATTAATATAGGTCTTTTGGTGTGGATAAGAATATTCAGGTATTATCTGTCCTGTTCGTGCCATACTCTACACTTCCTTTCTTTTTTCTCATCTATTAATAGCTTGTTTATTTTTAGTAAGCACTACTAATACTTGATTATCTTCTCTAATGGGGATTCTAATTGCTCTTTACCAAGATTTTTTCTATTGACAGAAGAAATTATCATAGAATCCATATCCTCAAACATTAATGCCGCCCATGTACTATTCTGGGCACATATTTCTCTAGCATTAGCGGTTGCATAACTTAGCATATTTTGTTTACCTGAACTCGCTATTATACTAAACGGTTCTTCCTTTTTAGCAGGATTCCTATATATTTCTCGTATAAGTATTTCATATACAAAAGAAGGGATACCCAGATTAACACCATTCATTGAAAGATTTCTTTTCCACACATCTTTAACTTTATCATAAGGTATTATTTTAGGTATTTTTCCTGCAATTAAAAGTGCAAAGAATTTTTCTGCGTTAGTAACATCCTTTTTAATTTTGGAATGTATTACATTACCACCCCTATAGAATTTACATATTATAACCTTTTCTTCTACACCATTAATATTGACAGAACTCCGTTCAGTCTCTGATGGGAATATATTTATCATTGACGGTAAATTTAATATACCTTCCATGGTAACATTATCCTTATCGTCGAATACTCTGGTATAAACAAGACCGAAAATATTTAAATAAGTACCTCCATCTGTACATAGATTGTTACTTATCCAATCAACCGGTATATACATTTCCATATAAGGTGCATTAAGAGTTACATAATCGGCACCCACAATAAATGGAATCCCATTTACTACGCCCATATATAACACCTCCTAATTACAAAATAAATAATATCCCACAGAGGATATTTTTAAATTATTGTTGTAAAGCACCTTTTTAACAGAATTATAGGGAATATACTAAAAAGTATATTCCCTTTCATTTTTACTTAAACATTTTTCCTAATGTATTTAAACCTTCTACAAATTTTTCTTTAACATCTGGTTTAGCTAAATCCATAAAAATTTCACATAGTAGTACATTTAAACTTGTTAAAAACATTCCTAAGTCAAACATACCACCAAAAGTTTTTTGACCAGCTACATATTTCATAATCGCAAATAATATAATATTCTTTTCAGGAACATTTTCTGGTTCCATAAATATTTCTAGATCTTTATTAATAAATGGTACCAATGATACTTTTAACTTTAATTGCTTTAAAGTATTCTTATATTTAGAAATTACATCGTCTCTTCTATCTCTCTTACCAAAATCTGATTTAGTATTTTTAACACCGATAGTTTCATATAATTCTATAACTGGTTTCAGTGTTAAAGCATCATCCACAGCATTCAGTTGTTTTTTAGCAGCTATTTTCTGTTCAATAGAACTTTTTGGATCATCATATACTATTTGGGCAACTTTCCTAATTATGTCTATCATATCACCCTTTTCAAGTATATTAGATTGTACTTCATCAGCTAAATTATTTAAAGTATCTGCCATTTCAGCCATTTCTTTATCAATATCATCTAACATCAATCTTGTTTCTATAACATCTGCAATCCAATGTCTTAAATCAGCTTCGTTATCATATAAATCCAATACATCCTCAGTATACTTACCAACAAATTCCTTCAAATCTTCATATGTCATAGCCTTGGCTTCTTCATAAGTCATCTTAGTAATTTCATCCATCATTTCATTCGCCATTTCATCAGATTTAGCATGAAGTATAATTTCTATTTGTTGAACCATAGTGGTTCTTTGATTTTTCATCTCATTAGATAATTGACGACCATGATATAAATTACATAGTGATGATATTGCATCTATATATTCTGTCAATTCTCCCATTGCTTCATTTTTGTTAACAGTTTTGATTTCTTCCATTTGAATACCTCTTTCTATATTTATTTAGATTTAGCTTGAATTCTACTATTCATAGTAAATAAAATATTACTAAATAATTCTTGTTTATAAATTTCCATTTCACCTTTAAGTAGATTCATATATTCATCCACAAAAGATCCACATATTCTTCCACATTCATATAGCTCTTTTACTGTACTTCCAGAGAATAATTTGTCACAAGAAGATATCTCTAAATACTCTATAGGTGAAATTGATATGTTATTCATGTCATAAATATCTTTTACTATCTTAGGTAAAGCTACCATTATAATATAATCTTCAGCATCTATATTTGGATGTTGTTGTTTAAATATTGTACCAGATAAATCTTTTTTTACTTTTAAATATTCATATTCATTAATCAATTCTTCTTTGTGTAACTCGATAAAATTTAAAAAGAATTTTTCCATATTATCCTTAAAATGTAAAATAAAAGCATCATATAGAGAATATGTTATAGTTTCTAATTCATCAAGATTTTCTGGATCACAATCTACACCAATATTAAATTTTTTACTTATTAAATCCAATACATACATTAGGATTTCCTGTTTATTATATTTTATTTCCAGAGCATCACTTTCATTACCACCATATATATCTAAAGTTCTGTCTATTTTTTCGATAATACCAATAAGATGATCTTGTGTTGATTCTGGTTTATCTATTTGTGATTTGATGGTTTGCCTCGATAATTCCATAGGAGATTCAGCTAATACATCCATAGCTTCACCATCAAATTGAAACTCTTCAATAGAATTATTAATAATCATTTTAATTCTCCCCTTCATAAATATTTTTCTTTAAATAAATGTAAATAATTATATAAAAAATTATTAGAAGGAGATTTAAATCTCCTTCTAATCATACATATTTCCTAATTCATCATCAACCTCTTCATCTAAAATCCTAGATAAATTAATATTATATGAATTTCTATCTCCTCTTGGATTATAGGTATCAAAATTATCAAAATTAGGATCTATTAACTCCTTATCTTCCTGACTTAAATACCCATAGTCAGGATTTTGTTCTCTACGAATTTTGACTAAATCATTAATATCATTGTGATACCTTTCTCTATCATAAGAAGAAGCATCTTTAGGAATATTAAATTGAGACCTTATTTCTTCAGGTAATTTATTAAATAAATTTATAGCCTGTTCCATAGTTATATCTGAATAATCTATTTGACCAGGAACTAATAATTCTTCTATTTTTTTACCTTTTTGGAATCCGAATTTAGCTAATCCTTTACCATAAGCAGCTAAATATAATGCTATATTTAAAGCCATGATCATATCATCATGACAACCTTTATCTGCTACGATTTTACCACTATTAAGTTGTACTAAAGTCATTAACTCAGCGGTTAAATCTTTATCAACAAATAACTCTTTATTATACATTACATTATATTCTAACTCTTGAAACATCAAAGGTCTTGTTTTAGTTGTAGTTCCTATACCTAATCCTGAACGTATTAGAGCGTCTCTTTTATAATGCCCTTTAATATCAGTAACCTCTTGGGTCATCTTAGATATTTCATCAGCTTTTTCTGAATATATTCTATATCCTATAGGAGATTTTCTAAGTTGATTTAATAGAACCTGAGCCTTATTTCTTTCTATTGCTATAGGTCCTTTCTTAACATACTTTCTAGCAAGTATTTGTACAACTTTGTACTGGTCTTCAGGAGGCATAAAGTTAGACCTTATTGTTCCAGCAACTTTCATTGTATAAGGGTTTAATATTAAGAAAACGGTATAGTCATGTTTACCTGCATAACCGTCAGAAGTATCACCGGTAATAAAGTAAGCTATATTAGGATTTAACTTTTCATATAATTTCAAATCATATACTCCTAATAAAGTGTCTACTTGAATTGGATCTCTTGCTAATCCATCTATTTCATCTAAATCTGCTTGATCATATGGACTATTAGAAGTACCTCTTAATCTTTGTAATAATATTTCCCTTCTGAATTTCTTAGGATCATTAATTTTAGCAGCCATTTCATCATGGTATTTTCTACCTTTACCTAATAAGTAATAAGGATATTCTATATATACAACACCAACTTTTGAATTTTTCTTTATATATTCTCTAAACTTTTTAACACCAATTTTGAATTCTTTATCATAGAATCTTTCTTCCCATCGCTTAGTTTCTTGTAATAGTTTTTGAGCAGCAGCACCGGCATTTGTATCTATAGAACCTGCTGTAGATGAAAAAATTCTACCAAACATCGCACCATTCATTTCAGCATTTTCTGATGCAGTTACAAATGCAGGACCAGCAACTGCTAAAATTATATCATTCCAATCAATGAATTCAAACTCATCAAAGAATTGTATTGGTTGTTGCAAACCTCTGGCTTTATTATCAGCATCTGTTTGTCCTTTAGGTTGTCCTGTACATGATATAGTATTTCCATTGAAAATATTAGATACCTTATTAACATTATTAGTACCTGATTTATAACTATCTTTTTCAGGATAATATCGTTTTGATTGTTGCATCCATATAGGCAATAATTCTATTTGTAATTTCATATCATTAAGGTTACCAGCTGCTCTTTCTTTATCAATATGCATGAATAAAAACTTAGAACCAGAAGTACCAAAAAGATATACCCATGCCAATAAAGCTAAAATTGAAGTTGTTTTACCTATTTGTCTTGCGATAGTTATATATGTGTCTACACCCATTAAAAATAACCAAATTTGAGCACATGTAGCTCTATTTAATTTAAATATAACGGGAGAACCACCTTGTGAAGGTACTCTACTAACTTCTCGTAAATAATACCATGGATTCACATAACATTCAGTGTTTATACGTTGTATCATCTCTGGACTAAGATTAGGATCATAAGGATCTATGTCGTATAAACCTACGTCATGCAATTCTAACATGAAGAAATTATTTTTTATTCCTGCACCTTTTAAATCCTTGCATACTTGTAAAAATGAAGTATTTTTAGTATTAAAGTCGTAATATACACCTCTAAATTTAACCAGACCTTTTGGTAATATACCACGAATTATTTTAGGTTTCTGATATTCTCTCTTAATAGGAGGAGGACCTACTATTGTATTTAGTATTTCCTCCTCCTCTTTTTTAATTCTATTTTTAGTTTCAACAGAAATAAGTGCCATTAACCTTCAAATCCCTTTGGATAATCTACTTTAATATGAAATTCAAGAGGGTTCTTTCTAGCTATTTTAGTATTAACGGTTCTTTTTCTCATATCAGTTAAACGCTTTTTAAACTCTAATACTTCGGATTTAGTATTACAAACCTTAGAGCATTTCCCATTATTAATGAAATCTAATACTGCATCACATAATTCATTTTGATAATAAATTAAATCTAACACATATATCTTATCTTCATCAGTTAATATCCTATCTATTTCTACATCTATATAGTCTAAATCTAACTGATCGATTTTCTTTAATTTTTTACCACTAAATAAAGATTCACATAAAGATTTCATTGATTCTTCAACATCCTTATCATATTGATACATAGCAACTTTTTCTGATGATATTTTATTAAATTGCCTAAATGTAAATGATTCTACTAAATCAATTTTAAATAAATCTGTGTTTTCTTCTTCATCATCACCAAAGAAAACATGCTTAATTTTATTCATTGTATCTTTAATAAATTGACATGGTGTTCTAGTTGCTTGTAAATTTAATGATGATTTTAGTTTATTTTTTCTAAATTTCAAATCATCAATAGCATCTATAGACCATTCAAGTACACATCTAACATCATTAGCCATTTCTCTTTCTGTATTAGTTAATGGTTTAGAACTATATGTCCTAACTATTTTATCTATCATTGAATTAAGATCTTCAGCATATCCTTTTTTAATAGCAAACTCGTCAGCAGCCATTTCTTCTTTTCTACCAGCGTATTTATATATCTTAGTTGAACATGCTTCAATCAAACCCGGTATAAAAGCCACCCTAAGTCTTTTTGTTTGCATTAAGCTTCTAGTTTTAGAATTTAATTTTAACATTTCAGATCTTAAAGTTTTAGTAAAAACTCTAGGTACAGATTCGGTACCTACTATATGTCCTAATTCATGTAGTAATACAGCTGTCATTTCAGATGGATTTGCATTTAATCTAGTATCATATAATAATAGAGGATCTATCTCTATAATCCATGAATTAATTCTTGACCATTTATCTTGAACCTTTCCATTTGTTCGTGTTTCAAATATTGCATCAATAACTTCATTCATATCTTCCATAGAAGGATAAACGCACATACCAAAGAATTCATGTGCAATATTTTTATCACCTATATTTACTATAAAGTCCATTTCTCTACCAAAATCATTTCTAAATAATCTTTTTAAATCAGCTGATATTGAAGCACAAGCTCTATCAGGACTTCTTCTTTTAGACTTTAATTCAGAAAATGTTATTGTAATATTTTCAGTAATAACATCTTTATTCATCGTATTACCTCCTTTTTAGCGTATTGTAAGTATTAATACTTTGTTACAAGCATCAAAAAGAAGGATAATCAATATGATTATCCTTCTATATACCTATTATACATAATATCCTGGAGCACTTGTTTGAATACCAACTGGGTTTAGGTTACCGAATCCATTGTTAGTTAAGTGAACTCTTGCTTGGATTGGGAATAACTCTACAGTAGTATATCTATGAGTAGCCATGATATTAGGTGTTAATGGAGTTAATCCATTTCTATATTGATTTTCGATGTTGAATGAATACTTGAAGTGTCTGAATGTAATAACATCGTTAGAAGTTGGGTATGCTAATATTCTTATACCACTATCTGGTCTAACTTTTTGAGATGATACAATAACAACTCTTGTTTGTGCATCATTAAGAACACCGAATTTATATTCAAGTTGAACACCACCAACTTTAGTATCACTTGAAGCTACCCACTTAACATGGTTCTTTAATAAAGTGATGTTTATTGGATGTCCATAAACAACATACATTAAATTCTTTTGATTTAATTTAGTATTAAGCTGCTCTAATAGACGATCAACGTTGAACTTAAGCATTTGATCAATCCATTCAGGTTGTAACTTAGTTACACCTTGTGGAGGTGTACAAGAGAATTGCATTTCTTCAATAAATGTTCCCTTAAATACATGCTTATCATATCCGAATGGCAAATCTGTCTTAACTTTCCACTTTTCAAATGAATCATCAACATAGTCTAATGTATTAGAGTCTTCAAAGTGAGTTAAAGAAGTTGTCATATCAGCAATAAACTTATTAGTTAAGTCTATATCTTGAAGAGCCTTAGTATCCATGATCTTTTCAATTGTGACACCACAATTTAACCTTTCTCTTTCTGGAATCTTCCATTCGAAAGGCTTTCTTTCGTAATCAACATCTACAACTCTTTCATTCATTTCGTTTGATAGATGTCCTCCAAATCTAATTTCCTTAACAACTGTCATATCTGAAGCCATAACGTTAACTACACCATCATAAGCTCTGAAGTCACCATAAATAGTCACTTCTGTCTTTTCAGGTCTTACAGGTAAATTATAAATTGCTCCATCATATTCTGCACCTGCAGCATCTGTAGGTACCTTATGAGCTGAAGTTTGTTGGAAACCTGGTAAATAAAGTTTCTGTAATAGAGCTCCTTGATTAGCATAGTTTGGTTCTATGTTAACTGGATAAATAACCCCATCAGCATCTGTTAATTTAACCTTATCCGCTTTACCAGCTATATATAATGGAGAAGCAGTATCAGCTACATACTTAGGATTTGAAGTCTTATCTTCTACTTGACTTTCATCAAATGTAGGATTCAACTTTAATGGTACCCTATATTCAGCTTCTGGTCTATTATACTTAACAGCAGAAATACAGAAATCCCAATCCACTCTGTTTCTCTTTGACATAGAACCACCAGCAGTTTCAAGTACAGAGAAATTATTTAAAGGTAATGCTAAGCTTGTAGTACCTGCTTCAACCTTTGCATTAATAACCTCACCTAAATCAATACCGTTAGCTTCCTTCATTATTTCCTTATAAGTATCATCATAGAATACGTCTGGAATATAATGCTTATTTCCTTCCTTATCCCTTAAGAATGATCTTTCAAATCCCATTCTTACAATTGGTTGATTAGGAACTTGAGTTTGCATAATTTCCTTTGAAATACATTCATAATAGTTCTTCTTTAAAATTGGAAGTGTGTAAGCTATAATTGGATTCATAGCTCCACCATAAGATTCAGCTACTATTTGGTCACTAGTATTTTCAAAAAGCTGTTCTAACTTAGCTGCATTTAATTGATACCAAGTTTTTTCAAATTCAGTTTCTCCCATGCTAGCACTTTCAAATACATCACCTAATAATTGTTGCTTATATTCTTCTCTTAAACCTTCATCCTTTAATGTATTATAAAAATTAGCTGGATCCCAGATATCATACTTAGAATTTACTCTAAAATCTTCTGAAATACTTTCTAGACAATGCTTGAAATCTGCATTTTTAATGTCAGCGAAATCCCCAACTATTTTAGTTGCGGCTTTCTCAGTTGTGTAATCATATGACATTTTCGGGTCACTCCTTTCACATTCTCATTTTAGTTTATTGTTTATCAATTATATATCTGTTTAGAATAGCTAAAGTCTAGTTTTCAATAGAACTAAACTCTTGTGCTTTCTTAAACATTTTGATATTAACGGATAGTGCGGATGTGAAATAGTTATATACTGTAAGATTCTCAATATAACTATTCTTATCAAAATCATGGATCACATACCTATATAAATATGTCTTCATTTTTATAAGATTTGCACTAACCTTCTTTAACACTATAATCTTGTTATTATCATATAAATGAACATCTTGCATGGCTTCTATTCCATTAGATATTATGTCATAAAGAGTTAAGAAATCATTTAATAAACCAAATGAATTTCTTTTATTGTCTACACCTGCGTTTTGTTCATCTCCTAACACACCGGGATTTTCTCCGTCGATAGAATTAGGGTCATCATCCATAGCAGTGTAGTCGGTACCAGCATCTTCTCCATCACCATTTTCAGGTAGGTTCTGATCATCTGTGGTATCTTCTGGATTATTATTTACCTGTTCATCTTTGTTTTTATTATTTGGGTCTATAGGATTATCCGATAATGCATTATCTAATGCATTGTCTGTTGAATCCCCTCCATCCCCACCTTGATCTCCTAAATCAATTTCATCATCTTCAATATCAACATCTTGTGTATAATCAGTGTCATTTTCTACTTCATCAGCATCTAAGTCAACTAAAAGACCATCTTTAGTCTTTTTAGTTGCCTCCATTAAAATTATATCAAAGATTGTAGGAACTTTCATTTTCTATCACTCCCTCAATCCATATCTAACTCTAGTCCTTTCAGACTCAAGTTTATTTTTTAATCTCATTAAATGATATTTTTCTCTTCGTTTTCCTGCTGAACGGGCATCATTTATTTTCTCATCGATAACTTGTATTTCTGTATCAAATTCTTTTAACATTTGTCTACGGGTTTTAGCATCTAAACCTTTATCTATTGCAATAGAACCTAATAAACCAATTATAGCAAATATTTTACCACCAACTAAATATAAAACTCCTGTAGTAGCTGCTTTAGTTATCACTTTCCATAGTTTAGATCTAAAATTATTTTCAACAAGCCTTTTTCTCCGTTCCTCATTACTATGAGACATCATTTTTTCTATTGAATACATAATGGCATTAGCAACATTATTTCCTGCCTGTTTTAAAGGTCGTCTTTCCCTTTCAGCATTGTCAACCTTTTCCCTTCTATTAAGGTACATTTGCCTAGTTTTCTTTTCAATATTCATATTACGTGCAAACTTCTTAGATCTTGCTCCTTTTGGAGCACTAGTAGCTTCATATAATTGAATATAATTTCCTAATTCTAAAACCTGACTAGTTAGTTTGGCATCACTTAATGGTATATTTTCATCGGTTTCCATAAGATGTATTGTACTTTCAACTATTTTCCCTAATAATGTATTTTCATGATTAATACTATTGGGATTAACAATTGATTTATCTATATAAGAAGTCAAATCATTATATAATTCTGAAGTGCTTTCTAATAAAGAGTAAGTATTGCAATCAGTATCTTTATTTTTAGCCCAATGATAATATAAATTATTATATGATTCTTTTATAATATATGCATATTCAACTATGTTAGGACAATATTTCTCATTATTGATCTTTTTCTTTATTAATGAAGGGACAGATAACATACTTTCAGTAATTTTAGTATCATCGTGCTTACATAATGACACTACAGCTGGAAGTATATTTGTTATTAATAATCCTGCATTAGGTATAGAAATTTCATATGATTCAATTATAGATGTTAATCTTTTAGATTCATCTTCAATTTTATCAGGATAAATATCTAACGATTCTAATATCATTATATTCTTTTCTGATAATCCACAAACACTTCTAATATTTTCGATACAATAATCCTTATACATAGCATTACCGACTAATCTCTCTTGTAATTCATGTTTTAACATACCATTATATTTTTCTAGTATTTTAGTCACAGTTTCTTTTTGATTAATACCAGAATTAGTCATTATCTCATTTATATAATCAATTTCTTTAACTAATTTAGACTTAGTAAAAGTAGTATAATTATTAGACATATAATTCATAAATATACTTTCAGTAATATCTTCTGGATTCATAGATTCCATAACATATTTAGAATACATAAATACACCCCCTTTTTAATAGTCTATATTGTTACAATTTTGTTCAATGTTATATTTTCGGCTTAGAAACAGATATTTAAGAAATACACTAAGAAAGGAGCTGAAATCATGAATGAATTCGTAGCATGGGCAATAATGGAATCATTTACTGAACCTTCTAAACCTTCTAAACTAGAAACTATTAAAAATGAATTCGGAATATGGACAGTTAAATTCTATGCTCATTTACAGGATTTCAATAATAGAAATAGGAATGGCAGAAGGTATATGTCAGAAGCAATGATACCTTCATTAAATACCTCCGAATTACGAGAACTTAGGGCTGCAAAAAGATGGTTTGGTGAATTCGACCATCCAGTTGGAAAAGATGTTGATGTTGCTAGAATAGCGAATATTTTTCAAAAGAATGCTTCACATGCAATACTTGATATAGATGTAAGTAGCTATGGTGTAGATGGGTGGATAGAAACTAGACCTTTAGGTAGAGGTCAAGAATTTGCTGCTGATATATTATGGGGTTCTGAACCTTCATTTAGTCTTAGAGCTTTAGCTTCTGTTGAAAAACGAGGTGGTGAACAAATCATTTCAAGACCTCCTAGAATTATAACATATGATGCAGTTATTTTACCTTCTCATAAGATTGCTTACAGAGATAAATCTAAACCTATTTATTTTGGTAATGGTCAGATTTGTAGGGAATCAATAGATTATTTCGAAGATAAATCTTGTTCATCAGATTATAATAGGGATGTTACAAATGATGCTTCTATAGAAATAGTTAATGAAGCTCTTTCTGATTTCATTAAATTAGAATCAACCAATATTAAAATGATAAGCTCTCAACAGGAAGTTAGTCTTGAATCAGTTAATGTTACTAAAGATGGTAAAAGTGCTATAATAAGAGATAACGATACCACTTATATAGTTAAAATAGAAGATAGAATAAGACAATCAATAATTAATGATTTGGCTAATTTATAAAAAGGTTAGGAAGATACTTTAAAAAGTATCTTCCCTATTCTTAAATAGAAAAATAATCCACCCCATTATTTTTATCTTCATGTTAAAAGTATTAAATATTAAGGAGGTAATATTAATGAATGCTTCTAATTTAATGACAAGATTAAAAAGAAATCTTGGTATAACTTTCTTTAGTTTACCATTTGAAGATCCTGATAAAGAATTTATGGAAATAATTAAAGATACAACTTTACCTGTATTTTCTCAATTTTATCCAGCTACAGAGGTTCATTATTTAGATTTAACTAAAGTAAAAAAATCATTTTCAACATATTCTGAAACCTGTATAACTATTCCTGAATCGATAATACAAGGAAGAAGAATAAGATATATGATAGATTGTAAACCATATGAAACTACTTTAAGAAATAATTATTATCCTTTAGATACAGCTATAAATAATACACCTGAATTTTTTGAAGATATGATGTTAGGACAAGTTGGATATGATTTAATGTCTAGTGTTGCCCCTGTATTTACTTCAAATTTTGTTAGACCAAATAAATTATTTTTATATAATTTAAGTGCATCGTCTCCTATTCTAAAAATAACTATAGGTGTTGATCATAGTCCTAATTTAGCTACAATAGTTGAAGAAGAAACTTTTATGGAATTAGCTGAATGCGATATTAAGAGATTTCTTTATGCAAATTTAAAGCATATGGATAAAATAGAAACATCTTATGGTACAGTGGATCTTCATATAGAAGATTGGTCAAGTGCTGAGCAAGATAGAAGAGAAATTATCAATAGATTTAAACAAGATTTCCATTTAAGATTCCCTTGTATAGAATATGCATAGAAGTTTTCTTCTATGCATTTTTGTCTCATTGAACAGGGTATTAAGATTAAAATAAAAAGAAAGGAGGGTTTATATGCCAGCAAGAATTAGTGATTCTGATAAAAAAACATTTATAGAAACACCACCTGAAAAATGGACATATACATTCATATCAGCTTTAATTGGTGACCATTATGATGTAATTAAAAATAAAGTGGTTTTATCTAAATATACTCCTCAAGATATTATGATTTTAAATGCAAATGAATATTTCAATAAAGAGAAAGTTGAGACCACACTAGGCTCATTTATATTTAATAAAGTTGTGATTGAACAATCTGGTGTCAAAGATGTAACAGGATATGTTAATGATGTAATTAATAAAGAGGTACAGAAAAAATTATATAGTTTGTGTACTAATGCAAGATTAGATAATGTAATAGATAGTAAAACTCTTATTAAATTTCTTAATTTATTTGAAAATTTAGGAATGAGAATGAATGCTGAATTGGCTTCTTCAATAACACCTAAAACATTCAAACCATTACCAAACGTTGTTAAAAAAAGAGACGAATTGTTTAAGAAATATGAAAAGGAACTTAATAAGGGTGATATAACTAAAATGGTTGATATTGAACAAGATTTAATTAGTTTGGCTAAAAATACTCTTAAAGATGATCCTGGTATGATGCTTTATAATTCTAAAGCCAATGCTTCTTTTGAAAATAATTATAAAAATATGTTTATTACTAAAGGAGCAGTTTTTGATCCAGCTACAGGTACGAATAAAATAGTAAAGAATTCTTTCTCAGAGGGTTTAACAAAGAAAAATATTCCTGCATTAGCAACAGAAATTGTATCAGGTGCATATCCTAAAGCTGTTGACACATCTGTATCCGGTTATATGTCAAAAAGACTTCTAGCATTCATGCAATCTACTACTATTTCAGATGTAGAAGATTGTGGTTCTAAAGGTACTTTATTAACCACAATAGACGATCCTGTGGAATACAGATTTAGATGGATAATTGATAATGGAAAATATGTTCAATTAAACAATAAAAATATAGGACAATATATGAATAAGACTTATCCAATGAGAAGTCCTTTGTTCTGTGCACATAGAAAAATATGTAAGCGTTGTATAGGTGGTATGCCAGAGAAAATGAATATTAAAAATATTGGATTGACCTGTACAATTATAACTGGACGTTTTACAAATATGTCAATGAAGAAATTCCATGATAATACAATAAAATTATTTACTGTAGAACCTAGGGATTTATTAATATGTATAAAATATGGTGGTACTCATAAACCTCAAGTTCAAAAGGAGATGAAAAATAATGTTTAAATTTGATGATAATGGTGAATTAATTCAAGAATCTGTAACAGAATCAACCATGTTTGATTCTGAAGAGATTGAATTAGATGATGAAGATAATATATTACTATTTGAAGCATTACTATTAGATGTAATGACTGAAGATGAATATAAAGCATATACTGAGTCATCTGAATATATAGAAGATTTAAAAAATATATATAATGTGGATATCAATAAAGCACGTCCTGTTATTGAAACTATGAAAACTAAAGTTAAGCTTAATGTATTTGATGAAATTAAGAGACTTGCTAAGATAGCAGTATTTACTATAGCAAGAAGAAAGAAAATGGCTAAGATGACTAAGTTAGAAAAAACTTGGGCTAAAGCTAGAAAGTTAGAGGCTGAATTATCTAGAGAATTAGGACCGGAAGCAATTAAGATGGCAAGGGCTCAATACAATGCCGCTAAAAGAGCTAGAGCTAATGGTACTTTAAAGAAAGCAATGGCTAAAAAGAAAAATGGTGCTGAAGGATCTACTAGAGGATTTTTCAAATATGTTAAATAATTATAAGAGTATGGTTAGCCCATACTCTTATAACTTTTCCAAAATTTAAACCAAAGTTAAATTTTTAATTATATATTATATACATAATAACAATGAAAATTATCCTTTTTATATACATATTTTATGAGCATTATATTTAACAACTTATCAGTTCATAAAAATAATATTTTATTTATAGATGTACAAATAATTAATACATATTCTATTACACACTATATGTGTAATAGAATAAATTTTTGTTATAGGAGGAGATTTAACATGAATACTTTGGTAGAAAAACATATCAGATATTTGGAGGACAAAACATTCTTTGTACCGGCGATCTTAGAAGATGAAGAAACATTTGAAGAATTTAGAGTTAATATGTATCAAATGTTTAAAGATGGATTTGAGGTAAAAGAATTAAGAGAAGCTCCTGCAAAATTTATATTTAAACTCGATGAAGAACCGCATGAAATGCAAGTTAGAAGATTTTATATCAATTTATTAATGTGGTATCCATTATGTTTATTTGGATGTCCTAATGATATTGACGAATCTTTTATCGTAGACAATTTTACAGCAGGAGCAAGAATTAAATATTTTAATGAAAAAATATTCAAACCTTATGTAGGTAAGGTTGAAAATAGTTTAATCAATTTTGCAGTATTAGAATCGCTCCATATGTTACAAGAAATAGCTATAGATTTCAATGTTATAATGGGTGGTTCAATGAATCTATTAGATTATGTTAAATTAAGTAATACTAATACTAAATTTAATAATTTAATTAACACTGAATTAGATCCTAATGAACAATCTTCAGTTAATGAAGCTATTATGGAGAATAAATTAACTGAATTAATATCTATTCTCAAGACAACTCATAATCCATTAAAAGATATACTAAATGCTGGAAATCACATTAAGGATAAACAACTAATAGAATATTTTATTTCTATAGGATATAAATCTACATTTGATGGAAAAACAATTCCTCAACCAGTTAGTAGTAATTTCCTAATGGGTATGAAAACACCATCCGATTATTATATTGAATGTAATTCAGCTATGAAATCAGTTTTAGCTAATTTTGAAAAAATGGGTGATGCTGGTTCTTGGCAGAAAAAAATGATGAATTTATGTTCAGAATACAGATTACATCCTACAATAAAAGAATGTAATTCTGTGAGACCTCTTGAAGTAAACGTAAAGACAGAAAAACATTTAAAAGCCCTTAATGGAATGTATAGGGTTGGTATTGGAGGTAGAAAAATTCCAATACGTAAAAGTGATAAGTATCTTATTGGTAAAAAGATATTAATTAAATCTCCATTAACATGTGGATGTAAAGATGGATATATTTGTGAAACTTGTTATGGTGAACTGTCTAAGATTAATATAAATAAAGGTGTTGGTGCATTAGCAGCTGCAATGACAACAGAACCAGTATCTCAAAATGTTTTATCTACAAAGCATTTAAATAGAACTGATTCAGAAATAATTACATTTAAAGATGGGTTTGATTCAATATTTATATTAAATAGTAATGAAATATTTACTAAATTAGATATTGAAAAACCGTTAAGGAGTTATAATCTCATAATAGATAAAGAATCAATATTATCACTATCAGCTGATGATGAAGACTTAGAAATGAATAAATATGTTTTATCATTTAAAGTTAAAGATATTAGTAATGGAGAAATAATGGATATATCTACTAACGATGATAAGAAACCTTTATTCTTATCACCAGAATTAAGAAGTTATATGTCAGATTTCTGTGATGAAAATAGTGATGAATATATAATCAACCTTGGTAAATTAAATGAATATGCATCAACATTAAACTTAAATAATAATGACGATGAAGAAGATGATTTCCAATTAAGATTATTTATTCTTGAAATAATAAACAACGAAGCTACTAAACCTTTCTATGAAATAATGAATTTATTTAAGAATTATAATGGAAGGGAAGAAAATACTATAGAATGGTTATATCAAAAAATATTTGATAAACTTTTGGATGCAGGTATTAATCAACCAGCAGTATTCTCACAAATATTAGTTAAACCTTTATTAAGGAAAGCATCTAATAAGTTAGAATATCCTAATTTTAATGGAGTTAGATCTGCACAAGATTATCAAATATTAAATATACAAAATGCATTCGTATATAATCCTAGTGTTTTAATAGGTTTAGCAAGTATTTCTGTTGAAAAACAATTAGAAAAACCTTCAACATTTAAGAAGAAAGCACCGGGATTTATGGATCCATTCTTTAGAAAATAAATTATAGATGGGAATAGAGTTACTCTATTCCTTTATTTTTTAAGGAGGAAATAATGAAAGAAATAATTGTAAGGCAAACTAGTTTAGTATTACCAGATTACGATTTGGGAGATTGTATTAAACTAGAAAATTCATTAAGTGTTTTTAATAGAGAAGATAGAAACACTAAAGTAACTCATATTGGATATGATTATAATAATGAAGAGAGAATTTTATATATTCCAAGGGGGTTAGATATAAACTTTATAGCTAAAATAACTGGTAGAAAAATTGTTAAGGATACTAATTTTAATAAACCAGAGAAAGCCAGTATTAGATTAACATCTGGTCCCAGAAATGATTTACAAAAAGAATCGGTAGCGTTTCTTGTTGGTGAAAGAAAATTTCTTTATACACAAAACTTTTCTCAAAAAGTTCTAACATTACCAACAGGAACAGGAAAAACCTATGTAACTATAGCGGCAATGTCTTTTATTAAAGAAAAAGTTATGATAATAACGCATATTAATTTAATTAGTGAACAATGGGAAGATAAAATACAGAAATTTACCCAAATTTGTGAAGATGATATATGTATATTAGCAGGCACTAAACAATTAGAAAAATTTGAGGAAAGATATAAAAAGAAAGGACCATTACCATATAAAATCTATATAGTAAATCATGATACACTTAGAGCTTATGCCAAAAAATATGGATGGGAAAATTTAAATAATATTTTCAAAGTTTTAGGTATTGGTATTAAAGTTTATGATGAAGCACATAAACATTTTGAAAATATAATAAATGTTGATTTGCATACTAATGTAAAAAGGACATTTTATTTAACTGCAACATTTAGAAGAAGTGATAGAAATGAACAAAAAGTGTTTGATCTGTGTTTTAAAAATGTGGTCAAGTTCGGTGAAAGTTCTGAAGGCAAAGAGCATATTAACTATTTCATATATAAATATAATAGTAGACCCAATAAAATATCTCAAGCTGATATGAAAGGTCATAAGGGATTTAAAATATATAACTATTGTGATTATTGTATGAAGCAAGATTTATTTAAAAATGCATTAAAAACGATATTAGACTTGTTTACTAAAACCCCTGGTTCAATTGTTATATTAATATCTAAAATAAATGCTTGTGAAAAAATAAAAGACTTTGTACAAAATTTATATCCAGATGAAATAGTAGATACTTATCATTCTAAGAAATCTAAAGAGGAAAATGACGTTGCTCTTGAAGCTAGTATAATAATTGCTACAATAGGTGGATTTGGAACTGGCTCAGATATACCTGGGTTAAGATTTTGTATAAATACAGTTCCGTATTCATCAACAGTAACAGCCGACCAAATATCTGGTAGATTGAGAAAAATTGATGATGTAACCAAATCAGTATATTGTGAAATAATAGATATTGGATTTAAAAGTATAACTAGAATGTTAAATACACACAAATCATATTTATCTGAAAGGTGTGGAGAAACATTTATAATGGATGAGAGCAAATTACAAGATTAAAAGAATACTACTATAGTAGTATTCTTTTTTTATTTTTTTAAAATCTCATATCAAACAAATTATTAAAATATGAGTTATAAAGGAGTTGATTTAAATGGCATTTAAACCTTCAACTTATACTCTTAACAGTGCTGGTGGTTCTTCTAAAGTAATTTTAGCTAGAATAACAGTTCAAAGGGGTTTAAAAGAAGATTTACCTAAGCTACATGATGGAGAGATAGCTTATTGTACAGATACTAATGAACTTTTCATCGGTGACCCTGATGAAGGGAATAAGTTAATAAACGACCATGCAAATTTAGACGTACCTGGGGGAGTTAAAGGTGAAGATGGTAAGTCATTAGAATTTGTATGGGTAGGAACCAAACTTGGTGTGAGAGTTAAGGATTCTGGTAAACCATTTGAATTCGTTGATTTAGCTGGTGAACCTTTAGACATTCAGTATAATAGAGGATGGCTAGAATATAAGAGTAAAAGTGCGACTAGTTGGATAAGATTTTTAAATCTGGATCTATTAATTGAACAAAAAGTTGCTAAAGCAACTCAAGGTGTAATTCCTACAGGACCATTGACAGGACCTACAGGATCTACTACAGATCCTACAGGACCTACAGGACCAACTACAGATCCTACAGGACCAACAGGACCTACAGAACCAACTGGACCAACAGGACCAACAGGACCAACTACAGATCCTACAGGACCAACTGGACCAACTACAGAACCAGGTAACGATAAATTAAGTGCTACAGCAATCTATTATGGATTCTATGAATGTGCTACTTTATCACCAAGTGAAACAACTAATAATGAATTACAAAAACAATTAATTCATTCAGCTATTAAGAAGGGATATTTAAAAGTAATAGACCCTGCAAATGTTATTAATCCAAGTAGCGATTCCGATACTCTTGGACAATCAACAGAATTTAGGGTTAAGGATTTAGAAGCAGAAATTATTCCAGAAGGTACTAAACCTGTATTTAATTTTGTATATGGTGCTTTAATTCCAGAAAATGCACCTTATATTGCAAAAGCTGTTGAGATTGGTTCAAGAACTACATTTGGACCAGGTAGTGCTTTAGAAAACACAAATAATGGTGAAAATACAATCACTATAGATGGAAATAACTATAAATATTTTGGTTCTATAGCATTAGGTATGAATGATGTATCATTCGAAATTGCTATTGAACATAAATAAGGAGGTGTAATAAATGGCAACTTTAGTGAAAGAATCTCTTCAAATGAATGTATCTAATAAGCCTCTTGATGCAAGAGCTATTATACCTACAATTGCTGATATTACAAATATAACAAACCCAAATAAAGGTTTAATTTTTTATGTAGAGGATGAGGATAGATACTATAGAGTATTAACATTAAAAAGTAAACAAAATGGTGTATTTACAGAACCAAATGCTGCTATTGATTCTTATGAATTCGCTTTCGGTACTCCATTAACTTATACATTAGAAACTATTCCTAGTGTTATTACTTATTTATCTAAATATCCATCTGTGGACGCTAATACTTTAGGATATGAAGGATATATTTGTGTAAAGGCTGGTTTCAAAACAACTAAAAATAGAACTGCTAGTACTATGTATAATACTGGGGAAATAATTAATATCAACGGTTACGCATTTCAAGTAATAGGTGCGGGAACATCTTCTAGTGCAGAAACTGTTATTGTTTCTACTACTGTAGGTTCTACATCTACAGATGGAGTTATGTCTGTTAAATGTTTAGGAGAAGCAGGTATCCTTAAATATTATGGAAAGATTTTTGAATTATCTGCTCCAAAAGATTTAGTATATGTAGAAAATATTTAAAAATAATTAGGATGATAACATCAATTTAAAGATGTTATCATCTATAAATTTTAAGGAGGATTTAATATGGAAGATCTTAGACATGAATTAATTACTCAAAAATATACGCAAATAAAATTTTCAAGAGAGAAAAATGGAACACCACAACTATTCACGGTAGAATCTAAAGAGGATGGTAATCCATTAGCAACAATATCATTTCAATATGGACCTGTTAAAGAAGCCGGTATAAATGGTGTTATGAATGAAGATTTAATAGCAATGGTTATTTCTAGGTTAGAATTCTTTCAATCTGGGAAGTTTGCTTGTAAGGAAAATGAAATGGCTTTAGAGAAACTATCTGAAGCTCTTATGTGGTTAAGAAAAAGAACCACAAAAAGGGAAATGGAAAATAAAGAAGGTACTTGGCAAGTTTAAAATATTAACGGTTTAACAGACCGTTAATATAAAAAATTTTTGTTTTTTAGGAGGTTTCTATTTATGGAAAATAATAAATATAAATATTTAGTCGATTGTAATGTAATTGACGAAGACGAATACAAGTATAGAGTAAAGATTATATTTGATGCTGTTTGTCAAAAATTATCTTCAACATATGGACCTTATGGTTCTCATACTATATTTGAAAAAGAGGGAAAAATCAATGTAACCAAAGACGGATGGTTATCTATTAATGACTATAAATTCTCTAATCCAATGGCTAACACTATATTAGATATTATTAGAAAAATATGTTATAATGTAGTAGATAGAGTTGGTGATGGTACAACTACTTCTGTTGTATCTGCTGATAAATTATTTGATGTAATAGATTCTAATCCAGTTCTTAAGAAAATGAGACCTAAGGAATTATCTAATCTATTCGAGCAGGTTAGAGAACAAATAATGATTAAAATAGTAGAACTTTCTACTAAGGTAACAGATGAAAACAGAGCTGATGTTATTAGAAGAATAGCTTCAATTTCATCTAATAATGATAAGAAAATTACTGATATGATGGTAGATATTTATAGTAAGGTACCAAATCCAGTTATATCTTATAAAGAAACAACTGCTTTTGAAACAACTTACGATATAGTAGAAGGTTATAAGATTCCATGTAAATTAATGAACGAATATGATTATACATCTTCACAAAAGATGGAAGTTAAAAATCCATTAATAATGGTCTTCGATCATACTATTAACGAAGACTCTTATAAAAGAATAGTTAAACCTGTAAAAGATGCTCTTATTGATGAATCATTAGCTGATAATTTCAAATCATATAGACCATTAGTAATATTTGCTAAGGATTTCGACAAAGTATTTTTACAAAATAGAATGTATGAAATTCAAAAAGATGTTAATATGGGTATGCCATTAATAACTAAATTTGTTAAATGTTATGCTACATCTAATAATGAAAATCAACAATTAAATGATTTTTGTGCTTTCTTAGGAAGTGAATTAATTAGAGGTGAAACTATTAATAGACTTCATAAGTGTAGCGGGGTTAAATTTGAATTAGATAAGGTTGGAGATAGGGAATGGTTAAACCAACAACCTGATTTCGCCGTTCTTACCGATGACCAATATGTTGAAAACCTTGTTGATGGTAAAGAAATGGTTGGTGATGAATATACATTTAACGTTAATTTCTTTGTAGGTACTTGTGGTAAGTTAGTTGTTAATGATGCCAGGGGAAATGAGAATGCTATTATTAGTGAATATACTAACAAGAATCAGGCTAAGATTGATCTTCTTATAAAAGATGCTGAAAGTAAATTAAAAGAAGTTACTAAAGAAGGGGAATTTAAGATGATTCTTCATACTGACATTCCTAATATTCAAGCTAGAATTAGTATGCTTAATGGATTCTTAATATCTATAAATATAGGTGGAGAATCTGATATGGCTAGAAGATTTGAACAAAGTGTTATTGATGACGTAGTTAAGGCATGTAGATGTGCTTGTAAATATGGATATAACATTGGTGGAAGTTTAATTATTCCAATAGCTATAGATTCTATTAAGAAATCAATGGTGATACCTGCTGAACCTACTAAACAGCAGGCAAGAGCTATAGAAAGAGAAATTGCGTTGTTAGATTGTATATCTAACGCATTTAAAGAAACATTTAAAGTTGTATTAAAGAGAAAATATAGAGATAGAGATGACGTAATTGAAGCATTGGAAAATATCGATGAGGGTGTTATAGATGCATCATTTATTAATCAAAATATGTCAGATGGATTATATGTAGATGAATTATGTAATAAAATTATAGATAATTGCGTAAAAGAAAAAACTTGCTATGATTTAGTTTCAGATAAATTTAGTGACAGTATTATTAATCCTTCATATACAGATATTGAAATAGTTAAAGCAACACTTCATATGCTTTCTCTATTAATTACTGCTAACCAATACGTTACTATTGCTATTGATAGGGATGCTTTATCTAAAAAGGTAGATAACTAATTTATAGCTTATATTCTTTATTCAACATCTAAATAAGTTTATGTCTAATAAAAAGGAGGTACGCAAATGAATAAGTATACTTTTAAATTGATCTTAATTTTATCTAATATATTTGCGACTGTTCCATATTTACATGTACATGAATACAAAGTTCGATATGATGCTGCTGTTAAGGAACTTAACATATTAGCTAAAGAACTGATGGATTATTATGCTAAATATGGAGTATTACCTGGTGGTGGAGCAGATGGAGGATTAGACGCTACAGATGTTGAAAATATTATCAAGAACCTTACTGTTGGAAATGCTCCAGCAGATTGTGATACATTTGAAGAAGTGAATAAATTACTAGATGATGTATTATATTTCTCTGATGACCCTAATACTCCACCAACACATTAATTTTATAGAGTACTTTCATATTGAAAGTACTCTTTTTAACCCTCTCAACAAATTTTTAATAGGGAAAACATTTGAAAGGAGAGGGTAAATATGGATGTAAAAATGACTCATACTGTCAGGTCATATCTAGAATCACCAATGGTAAAGAGTTCTGCGTTTAATATTAGAACTATAAAAGAAGACCTGACTAGACGTTATGAAAAACTTGTTTCTGAAAAGAAAATAGAGATGAAAAATGTAGCCATGGACGGAAAGAAATATTATGTACATTACGTCATTGGTACTGAAAGTACTGACCGAGAAAATAATTATGATGTGGTAATAGAATTCTTTCCTAAAAATAGAATAGTTGCTACAGAATCGACTGTAAAGAATTATAATATTAAATTTTTCACTAATATTCCTAGTTTTGTATTTACATTTGCTTATGTATATAATGAAAAAGGATTACTTTCCGAAGAATTTAAAAATAAATATAATTCTAAAGTATTTAAAATGAAACCGAAGGAAAAAAATCCATATAAAATAGTTAACTATGATAAAGCTTTATATTTTGCTTTATTAGATTTTACTAAGAATGCAGGAGTTAAATACAATAAAGGTTATTTATCAAGTAAAAAGAATTGTACGTTATCTCAATTAAAAAATAAAATCAGAAATACTGATACTATTCTTATGGAAATCAAAAGAGAAAATTCCAGACTTAAAGAAAGTAGACGTAAAGAAAAAGAATCTTTAAAAAAATATATAGATAATATGAATGAAAATGTTATTATATTTAAATGTATAGATGAAAAGCTAGATAGTAAAGATTCACTTATTAAGAAGTTAAAAGAAAAATGTAAGGTAGTAGAGATAGTTAAGATGGACTATAAGGCTACTCATGAATTTATAACTAAAATACTTAAAGATAATGGATTTAATGTAAGCTATGATGTAGTTAAAAAGATACTTAGTTTATGTGAAAATAATGCTGATTATGCTTTAAAAGAGATAGAAAAGTTAATGCTTTATAAAATAGATGATAAAAATATTACTATAAAAGATGTTGAAGATACAATAAGTAAAAGTAATGAAAAAGAAATGTTTACTTTGATAGATGCAGTTATGAGTAAAAATATTGGTAATTGTTTTACTTCATATAAAATACTTAAAGATAATACTGATGCGACTGTTATTATTGATGCGATAAGTAAACAATTTAGATATTTGTATCAAATAAAAGTACTTATGAAAAGTATGCCTTTACCTAGTATAGTTACAAAAATATCAATAAATCCATATGTAGGTAAGAAATTATATGAAAGCACTAGAAACTTTAGTGAAGAAGAGATATTAGATATTTTATATAAATTGAGTGATATGGATATTAGTATAAAAGTAAAAGGTAATGATAAAAATAAAGTACTTGAGAATTTTTTTCTTAATTTATAATGTATAGACTTTACATAAAAAACGTAAAATTATTATGAGAAGTAAAATATATAAAGTATAATAAAAGTAAGGGATGTGATAAAATGTTAATTCTTGCGAAAAGTATATTGGGATTAATGTTAGGTTTTTTTATAGCAGTAATACTAGGATTCTTCTTAATACCACTTTTGAGAAAATTAAAATGTAAACAAAGTATAAGTTCTTTTACTGCATTTAGACATGCATCTAAAAATGGAACTCCAACACTTGGAGGACTTATATTTATAATACCAACACTTATTACGATGTTATTTTTGTATTTAAGGGGTAGTCTTGAAATAACACATAGTTTACTTATTATAATATTTGTATTTATAAGTTATGCTTTACTTGGATTTGTAGATGATTATTTAAAGATAAAAGAACATAATAATGCAGGGCTTTCTATACCGCAGAAGCTTGCTGTTCAAGTGTTGATTGCTCTTGTATTCTTCTATATTTATATGAAAGGTGGGGGAGATGCTAATGTCACTATTACTTCACTTGGTATAAGTATAGATATGGGATGGTTTTATGGACTATTTATATTGTTCTTACTTGTTGGCTCATCTAATGCAGTTAATTTAACGGATGGACTTGATGGTCTTGCTGGTGGTCTTTCATTAATAGCATTCTTAAGTTTTGGTATCATTACTTGGGGAACAACCTGGGTAGAAGGTTATCAAGAAATAGCAATATTCTGTTTTATATTAGTGGGTTCAATACTTGGATTCTTAGTTTATAATACACATCCAGCAAAAGTATTTATGGGAGATACTGGTTCACTTTCACTAGGTGCAACACTTGCCGCTATAGCAATACTTACTAAACATGAATTATCACTTGCTGTAATAGGTGGAGTATTTGTAATAGAAGCTTTATCTTCAATAATACAGTTAACAGCAATAAAGAAATTCCACAGGAAAGTATTTTTAATGACACCAATACATCATCATTTTGAAAAACTAGGATGGGAAGAAACAGATATAGTAAAAATGTTCTTAATAATAGGATTTATGCTTGGTATGATAGCTATCTATTATGGAGTATGGATGTAGGAAACAAAGAAATTTGTTTCTTTTTTATTGTGTTTTGTGTATAATAATAAATAGTTTGTAAAGGAGATGAAGTAAATGATAAAGGGAAAACCATTTGTAAAATGGGCTGGTGGTAAAAGACAAATAATAGATAAACTAAAAGAATATGTTCCAGAAGAATTTGATACTTATTATGAACCATTTGTGGGTGGTGGAGCATTACTATTTGAATTATCTCCTAAAAAAGCAGTTATTAATGATTCAAATAAAGAACTTATGAATGTATTTGAATGTATAAAAGATGAAAAGAAATTTGAAAGTATGTGTAGAGAACTTAATCTACATGAAAGAGAACATAGTGAAGAATATTATTATAAAATCAGAAATTTAGATAGAGATAAAAAGAAATTTAGTAAACTTGCTGATTATAAAAGGGCTGCTCGTACAATATATTTAAATAAAGCATGTTTTAACGGGCTTTATAGAGTTAATAGTAAGAATGAATTTAATGTACCATTTGGTAAAAAGACAAAAGTAAATACTTATGAAGGACAAAATTTAGGAATAATATGTGGATACCTAAACTATAATGATATCAAAATATTATCAGTAGACTTTGAAGAATCTGTTAAAGATGCTAAAAGAGGTGATTTTATATATTTTGATCCACCATATGATTCAGATACAAGTACATTTAATAGTTATACTGAAGATGGATTTAATAAAAATGAACAAGTTAGACTTGCTAGAGTGTTTAAGGAGTTAAGTGATAGGGGCTGTTATGTAATGCTATCTAATAATAAGACTAGTTTAATTAGTGAGCTATATAAAGATTATAATATTTATGTTATAGAAGCTAATCGTAATATTAATTCTAATGGTAAGAAGAGGGGCAAGGTTAAGGAAGTTATTATTACTAATTATGAGAATAATATGAGTTTTGATGAGAATGAAGGGTAATGTTTTATCCTTTTTTTGTGATATGATATAATTTAAAAGAGACAGGTGATTTTTATGGATAAAATTGATAGTATGTTAGATTATTATTCTGGGGCGAAGGCTTATTCTTTATTTTTACTTAATCAGTTTGTGGGTGATGAGTATGATGGTAGTTATATTCTTGATAAGAAGAATTATAATGCTGCTAGAGTTGCACTTATTAGTAATATACTTCTTGGAATAAAGGAAGAGATTGTTACAAAAGCTCCTGAACTTAAGTTTGAGACACAGATATTTGCAGATGAATTAGCTAAGTCGGTTAGTATGATAGCAACTAAGGCTGATAATGGTTATGTAATAGATGGTTATAGTTTTAGTGATGCTGCGACTGTAGTTGCGATGATTCGTAATAAGCTTGCTCATGGTAATTTTATGTTTGATTTAGATCATAACAGGGTTATTTTAGATTTTGCTGGAAGAGGTGTAAAACTAAATATAGATAAACTTGCTACTTTTGTTATTTATTCTCTTAAGAATTATTTTAGAAGAGTAAAAATGAAACTTTGTGAGAAAAGTTTTGTTATGAATGAAAAAGCAGAAAAAAATAGAACTAAACCTTTAAAAGATAGTAAAGAAGTTAAGAGAATTATATCTAATTTTAAAAAGGTGGAAGTTACTTTGAAAAGTAAAGGTGGGGTAATTATTAGTAAGGATCTAGCGGATATGTTAGATGAGGTAATTGAAGCTTATAAAAATACTTCTAATTTAAAGGCTTTTACTTTGTTTAAAGATATGATTAAAGACAAGTATGATTTTGATTGGGATGTAAGATATGTTAAGTTTGATGATCTTGATGAGTTTGCAGATAGTTTATTTGAAGTAATAAAGGGTTTAGAATATACCGAAGCAGTTAATGCTATAGGTGATAAAGTTTTAAAGAGAGTTACGGAAGGAAAGAAGTTTAGTGAGATAAGTGCTTCTTTTAATGATTTTATATTACTTGAGGCTGCGTATGACTTGCAATCTACTGATAAGGATAAAATTAGTAATTATATAGCAAATAAATATGGTAATTTTTTTGTTGCTAGTAATGAAGAACTTGCTGCGGCTTCAGTTAGTTTATTCAATACTTTGTTTGGATATTTACATGATGATTTGTTAGATAATGAGAATGCTTTTACTAGTGGAGATAATACTGGGTTTGATTATAGTACGTTAGATTTTTCTGCATTTAATGTTAGTTATTTAAAGCCAGATAATGGACCAATAGATAGTCATAAGGAAACTTATATGGGAGCTTCTAAAAGACTTGCGGCTATTCAAAGTAAGATACAGAAAAATACTGAGAGTTTAAATGCAGTTAAGTTAAGTGGAAATACTAAGGCACAGGCAGTACTTAGTGCTAATTTAAATAATGATAAGATTTTAGAAGCAACTATGATTAGTGATGTAGCATCAGCTAAGGCAACTTATGATGATGCGGTAGATTATGTAACTGACAATAGTTTACTTGTCTATAACAGGGGTATTATTAATGGAATAAGAAATAGTATTGCTCATGGTAAGTATACGGTTATTCAAAGTGGTTCTTTTGATGATGTTAGGATATTGTTTGAAGATATTTATGAAGGTGAAACTACATTTAAGGCTGATATTTCAATTGCAGATTTTTTAAATTTTATATATTCGAGTGAAGCTAAAGTTGTGTCATTTGTAAAGAGTAAAAAGAAAGTCAATGAAGTAAGTATATAGTTTAGAATAAAGCCCATTTTATTGTAAATAATAGTAATAAATGATATAATTTTTTTGTTAATTAAGG
>ENA-ORNF01000443-ORNF01000443.1-human-gut-metagenome-genome-assembly--contig:-NODE-443-length-42498-cov-6.691751_pt1 | contig 42498 bp, 41 predicted proteins | sample MGYA00242110_ERZ509012 | MGnify/ENA primary metagenome ERZ509012 (study PRJEB26280, sample SAMEA2338714) | human gut metagenome | biome: human gut; feature: human-associated habitat; material: faeces...
TGCCACGATCACAATAAATATGATTACAGTGCATACATTAGCCATGGTCTTTGCCCGGTCTAATTCTACCTGGAACTTGTCACGTAATGTAGTTAATTTCTCACCAAATGCCGTATACTCTTCATACACCTCTCCGGTCAACAGTTTCGATGCTTCCTGCTGTTTACCCTCACGGCTCAACTTCAGGATTTTATCCGAAGCAGCTCTGTATTCGTCCCATGCAGCGTTTGCTACATCGTAATCGTCCTGTCCTTCTTGAGCATCACTGTCTGCAGACATGATTGCCTCCAGGTTCGCATCGGTCTCCTGGATCTGACTCTCCAACTTCTGAATTTCTTCTTCGCAGGAGGTCATAGCAGCATCATCTGATTCTACCAGATGTTGATACTGTTTGATTCTATATTTTGCAGTCATTGTTTCTAATTCCTGCAGATATTCCAATGCCGGAGACCAGACCTCCGTGATCTTCTCTATATTTGAGCGGATCACTAATGTCGAGATCAGTGCCACCAACACTAAAAAGAATGTCATAACAAGCACTGTCATTCGATATAATTTTAATTTTCCTGCAACCTTTAAGTTAGCTATACGCTTTTTTATCTTTTCCATGATAGTTTTCCTTCCTTTGTAAATTTTCAATTCAACTTCTATGTATTCAAATGATTACAATATAGCACTGTTTATCGGGAAAATCTATTAAAAAAATATAAATTTTTTTTGCTAAATATTAGTGATTCCATTGCAATAAACTGGTGAAAAATTGCCTAAATTCTGTCTCCGGCATGTAGGCTTTTCACAATTCTGGTTTGTATTCTGTTTGTAACTATTCAGAGCTGCAAAACTGAGTTCTGCGAATGAGGTTCTGAATAGTTACTCTATTTTTGAGTTCCTTGATGTGAACATAAATTATGCTTCTTGCATAGTTGTTTATTTTCATACATATCGGAATCTGCCTTATCCAGCAACATCTGCAGCGTGCAGGTACCTTCATCCGTTGAGTGTGCCCATCCGCATGCATAGTCGATCGGGATTTGATTTTCGTTATTATTCCATCTGTCTTTTTCTCTGCTTAAGCTTTGTAACAGCTTTGTATCATACTTATTATATTTTTGTTTTTCCTGTCTGGTTGTATTCCTCTTTTTAACATGTTAACCCCCACGAATGCTCTATGTCAAGATCATATAATAGTTCAATCAGAAAATCAACATCAGGAATGTCTTCCAGGATATGATACAGCATGGAACGGTTTTCAAATTCCTGTCTCGTGACCGGGAGCGGCTGCTGTTCATAATAGTGGTGCGGTCTCCATTTTCTTAGGATCTGATCTGTTTTAAAATCTCCTCTTCCTCCGGCATAACTCGAAGTGCGCCTCTTCTGGTGGTAATGATGGAGGCGGCTGCGTTGGCTAAAGTAAGCATTTCTTCCATGTCCTGTCTTATCAGCTTTTGATATCCCTTCTTCAAAATCTGATGCAACATACAGCCCATAAAGGTATCTCCCGCACCGGTTGTTTCAATCGTGTTTTCATTCAGAAATGCCGGAGCCTCTGCCGTCTCCTCTCCGCAATAAGCACGACTGCCGTCTTTTCCCAACGATAAAAGAATCAGCGGAATCTGGAATTCTGTCCGAAGCTTTCTTATGGCCTTCTCATAATCCTGTTCACCGGTAAACCATACCAGCTCATCATCGGATATTTTCAATATATTACAATGACCCAGTCCATATCGGATCTGTTCCTTTGCCAGTTCCTCGCTCTCCCATAAAGGTTTCCTTAAGTTCGGATCAAAAGAAATCCAGACACCTGCTTTCTCAGCTGCTTCAATGGCGCTCACAGTTGCCGTTCTCACCGGCTCATCTGTAAGAGAAAGGGAACCGTAATGAAAAATCTTCGCATTTCGTATCAGGTCTTCCTTCACTTCTTCCCTGCGAAGCATCATATCCGCTCCCGGCTTCCTGTAAAAGGAAAAATCCCTGTCTCCATCTTCTTTCTTTTGTACAACTGCCAAAGTTGTATGTACTTCTTCATCAAAGCACAAACCTTCTGTTGAAATTCCAGTTTCCTTTAAGGCTTTCTCCAACTGTAATCCAAAACCATCCTGACCAACTTTACCAATAAAAGCCGTTTTCCTTCCCAGCTTTTGCAGCATGGCAAGCACATTACATGGGGCTCCTCCCGGATTAGCTTCAAAAATCGGATTTCCCTGTTCACTATATCCATTTTGTGTAAAGTCAATAAGTAATTCGCCCATTGCTACAACATCATATTTTTCCATTACTTTACCTCAATATCATATTTGGTTACATCCAAATGTGTTGTTCCATTACTTGCAAAGCTTATTCCAGAAGCATCTACCGGTGTATAAATCAGTGAGGTCATTACCTGTTCCCCATCATTTACGAATATCTCCACGGAAAATCTGTCTACTAAAATCCTAAGATTTATCACATCCTTTTTATCTGAGACATACATACTGCGTGTGCTTATTGTATCCTTCTTGAAACCAGAATGAGTCCGGTCAAATGTAAGTGTTTTTTCATCTCTGTCATAGATTATTTCTGAATAATGCTTTTCATCCACAGCCAGTTTTATTCTAAATTTCGCATATTCCTTCCCTTTAAGAGCTATTTGCAGATCGATACCTCTTCCATTAATGCCTTTCAATTCTGTCTCTTCGTGAATACATACATTATCGTAACTTATAATATTGCTACGATAATTTTCAAGCTCTCGCACTGGCATCTGACAAATTCTTCCGTCCTTCATTGATAACTCTCTCGGAATAGTCATCATACCAGAATATCGCTGAGTATCCGGATACATTGGATTATCCCATGACTGCATCCAGCCAATCAAAATCCTTCTTCCATCCTCTGTCTCCATAGTCTGTGGTGCATAGAAATCAAGTCCATAATCTACACTCTGTACTTTTTCTCTTGTAAACTTCAGCTTTTCCTTGTCATAATTTCCAATCAAAAATGCTGTATTGTTACCATTGTGGAATTCCAATCCTTCTGCTTCCATTTCCTGTGGTGAAATCATAAGAACCTGTTTCCCATCTAAAGGATAAAAATCCGGACATTCCCACATCCTTCCTATCTTATTTTCACTACGATCTAAAATTCTTGCAAATTCCCATTTTTCCGGCTTTTCTGCACAGAACAACGCAATTTGACCACTTCCGTCACTATGGCGGCTTCCGGCAACCATATAGTATTTACCATTTTCCTTCCATACTTTCGGATCTCTGAAATCTTCCAGACTACTGCCTTCTGGTAACATATCCGCAGTCACAACCGGATTGTTTTCAATTTTTTCATATTCAACACCATTTCCTATTGCAACGCATTGATTCTGGCGGATACATTTTTCTCCATTTGGGGCTGCTTTTTCTTCTACGCCTGTATAAATCAGTATCTGCTTTTCCCCATCTTCAATGGCACTACCGGAAAATACACCAGAATTGTCATAGTCCTGATCTGGAGCCAATGCTATTGGAAGGTATTCCCACTTGATAAAATCCGTACTTTTTGCATGTCCCCAATGCATAGAATCCCAGTGTGTTGCATACGGATAATACTGGAAGAATAAGTGATGTTCTCCTTTATAGTCAGAAAACCCATTAGGATCATTCATCCAGCCAACCGGGTTGGAAAAGTGAAAAGCCGGTCTGCTCTCCTTTGCTATCTTCGCACTTTCTACTTTTTCATATTTTCTTGCTTTTTCTAACATTTCACTCATATTTTTCTCCCTTCGTTGTCTATCACTATTTTTCTTTTGACAAAGAGTCCAGATATGCATCAAAATATTTCTGTTTGATTTCCAGGTATTCCGACAATCCGTAGTCTTCCATTTTCTGCAAATATCCGTCCCATTCCTCTTCAATTCCGCCATTCAATATCCAGCTTGCCTTCATCTGTTCCGCATATTTCTTGATATCCGTATCAAGCTGTGAAACCCTGTTCGTATCCTCCATGCTCATAAAAACATTTGGAAATACATATTTGCTGTTCATATCAGAAAGATACGTTTCATGCATATTATCAAGGCGCCATTTTGCGTCATCAGGTTCTGTTACATACACGTTGTAATACTCATTCAAAATAGCAAGTGGTCCATTAACTGACTGGTTCTCACGGATTTCAACCGGAGATTTTCCACTAAGATCCATATGTCTTAACATTGGCTCTCCATCTGCATTAGTACTCATTTCGAAAATGTTATCACTATTTTCCTCACCATAAGTACCCCAGTTATTTTGTGCAGACTGAATAGGGTTGTACATTTGATCAATCCACGCAGCTGCAAGTGCTGTATCTCTGCAATTTGAAGTAAGAACACAACGTCCCCTGTCAAATCCACTTGTTTCACTACCATTCTGTCTTGTTATGTTTACAAGACCTTCCGGTCCTGCAAGTGCCGGCAGCATTGCATAATCTTCGTAATTATCAATATTAGCTATATCCCAGGAAAAGCATAATCCATATCTGTGATTCTTTCCTTTTGCCACATAAGTAGACCAGTCTTGCGTAAAAGCCTCCGGATCTACCAAATCTTCCTCTACCAAATGATGCAGCCAGATAATTCCTTCCTTATATCCTTCCTGTACGGTGGTAAAAATTACTTTTCCTTCATCTGTTACTGCAAAATGGTCACCTGTGTCTCCATATCCTTTGCCAAATCCATTAATTAAAATAGCCGGATCCTGATCTCCATTGTTAATAATAAAGGACATTGGTATCACGTCACCTGTAATATTGAATTCTTGTTGTAATTCTTTTGCATGATCACGAAAAGCAATCAATACTTCCTCTAATTCATCTGTTGTTTCTGGCATTTCTAACCCCAGATAATCCAGCCATTTCCTGTTTATATATGGAATATCACCAATTGCCTGTATGGCTTCTTTTCCTGCTCCAAGCTGCTCAATCCATGGGAAAGAATATATATGTCCATCCGGAGCGGTACACATTACCCTGTACTCCGGATATTTTTCAAAAACAGCTTGTAAATTCGGCATATATTTATCGATCAGGTTCTCTAAAGGAATAATAATTCCCTGTTTTGCATAACGAAGCAAATCATAGTCACTCATTCCTGCTACAAACAATCCGTCAGGTAATGCTCCAAACTGTGCTAAAGCCAGATTTTTCTTGTCTCCAAACTGATCAGCTACAAAACATGTCCAATTGATATGTACATTCGTTTGTTCTTCCAATCTCATAAATATCGTTCTTTTATTAGGATCCTGCTCTGTTCTGGCAGGTGCATTCGTAATAAATGACAATTCTTTTGTTTCAGGCAATGGGAAAGTAACTTCCTCTATCGGTGTTTGTGGATTGATGTCGGCCTGCCCTACTGCCACTTCTCCACAACCAGCTAATGATATACAGCTAATAGCAGTCAGTAATATACAAATTGTTCTCTTTATTCCTTTTTTCATCTGCGTTTTCTCCTTCCTACTATTTTTACCCTTTAATGGAACCGACCATAACACCCTTGTCAAAGTATTTTTGGAAAAATGGATACATCACAAGAAGTGGAATACTGGATACTACAATCGTTGAATATTTTAGCAATTCTGCCATTTTTGCCATTTCTGCAGTACTTTGAATATCAGCGATCATTCCTGATTGTGGTGTATTTTGTACCAAAATGGAACGAAGTACTAACTGTAACGGTTGCAAATCAGCGTCATTTAAATAGATCATTGCGTCAAAGTAACTGTTCCACATTCCAACAAATCCCCATAATGCCAGAACTGCAATGATCGGTTTACAAAGTGGAAGCAAAATCTGAAAGAAGTATTGTATCTCATTTGCTCCATCAAGCTGTGCAGCCTCCCATAATTCACTGGATACAGACTGATAATAGGTTCTTGCCAATATCATATTCCATACATTAAATGCACCCGGCAAAAGGATTGCCCATACCGTATTAACCAGACGAAGCTGATTCATCAGAATAAATGTAGGAATTAATCCTCCTCCAAAAAACATGGTGATCACAAATAATGCATTAAAAAACTTTCTACCTACCAAATCTTTTTTAGACATTGGATAAGCTGCAAGAAGTGTAATGAAAACAGAGATTGCCGTTGCTGTAATGGAATAAAAAAACGAATTTGCAAACCCCCGCCATATCATTTTATCTTCAAGCACTCGTCTATACGCTTCCAGTGACCAATCACTCATGCGAAAGCTGATTCCCTGATTATTCAGTACATTTGGATCCATAAAAGAGGCTATGACAACATAAGCAAGCGGAATAACAATTGCTATTGTAAATAATGCTAATACACTATAGCCCAGAAAAAGAATGACTCTGTCAATTGTACTTCTTTTTATTGTCTTTGATCTGTTTTTTTGTGCTCTCATTGTATGTGTATGCCTCCCCTCTCTATAATCCTTCTCCATCGTTTAATTTTGATACAATTCCATTTACAACAAGCAGTAAAATCACATTGATGATGGAATTAAATATACCCACTGCTGTGGAATAGCCATAATCACCATTCAGCAAACCAATCTTATATACGTATGTTGAAATAATTTCTGACGTCGGCAGATTCATTCCTGTCTGAAGTGCATATGCCTTTTCAAATCCAACGCTCATAATATTGCCCGCAGAAAGAATGAACTGAATCACAATAATATTTTTAATAGCGGGAAGCTGTACATACCATATCTGCTGTAAAACATTTGCACCATCAAGCATAGCAGCTTCCTCTAGTTCTTTACTTACATTTGATAAGGCTGCGGTATACATGATGGAAGCCCACCCGGCACCTTGCCATATACCACTGGCAATGTAGATTGTCCGAAACGCCTCCGGCATTGTCATCCAGTTTGTTGATGTTCCCAGAATTTGATTGAGCGGTCCTACCGGAGATAAAAACATTCTCACCATACCACATAAAACGATAACTGATATAAAATTAGGGGCATAGATCAAAAGCTGGATTTTTTTCTTAATACCAACACTCCGAATCTGATTCAATAGCAGTGCCAATATGATCGGCATAGGAAATCCCCATAATAAACCATATAAGCTTAACTTTAACGTATTCAATAAATAAGACATAAAATCCGGCGAAGATAAAAATCGTTTGAAATAATCCAGTCCTACCCATTCACTTCCTAAAAGTCCCAGACGTACATTATAATCTTCAAACGCCATAAGAATTCCGCCCATTGGCAAATACTTAAAAATAATAGTAAAAACAAGTGCCGGCATCAGAAAAAACACATACAATTGCCAGTTTTTCCTGACATAAAACAGTTTCTGCTTCATTGTTTGTTTTCCATTTGTTAAGGTTTTTTTCGCTTCCACTTTTCATACCCCTTTCATTTCTTATCCAATATTGTAACCGGTAAAGTAACCGGTTACTTTTTCTTCTTTTCTTAATCTTATCTTGTATTACTTTAGAAGTCAAGCTGTAACTATACTTTCATGATTTTTAACAAACATTGCAGGTCAATATTTAGCAAAAGTGCATAACCGGTAAAGTAACCGGTTATTTTTTGATTGAATAACGATTCTGCATTTGATATAATATAGAATTATAAAGGAGCTGACTATCATGAGCCAAAAAAAAGTAACTTTTGATGACATCGCACGATATACTAATTTTTCAAAGACTACTATTTCACGCTATTTTAATAATCCGGATTCACTTACTTTAAAAAATCAGGAAATCATCGCACAGGCATTAATTGATTTAGATTATAAGGAAAATAAGGTTGCGAAAATACTTGCAAGCGGAAAAACAGAATTTGTTGGCGTTATTGTTCCAAATCTGTATCTGCACTACTATTCTGAGATGCTTAACCAAATTCTTTCTTCTTATGAAAAATTCGGATACAAGTTTCTTGTTTTTTCCGGAAGCTCAAATGAAGCTATAGAGCGGCAGTACATTCAGGAATTATTAGCCTATAACATTGAAGGAATGATTGTATTAAGTCATACCATACCTTCCAAAGAACTGGCCTCCTATAACATTCCTATTGTCACTATTGAACGGGAAGATGAATATACAAACAGCGTCAATACCGATAACTATATGGGTGGTGTCCAGGCGACAAGTCTGCTAAAAAAATGTAATTGCGATATATATATTCATATAAATGTAGATGTCCCTAAATATATCCCCGCATATGGACGTATTCAGGGTTTTGTTGATACTTGTAGAGATTGTGATCTTTCCTATGAATTAATTCTTAAAGATTTAGGAAACTCTTATCAAGATAACCAAAAGTCTATTCAGGAAATTGCCAGCTATCTGGAGAAAGCTTATAAGGGAAAACGAAAAGGAATCTTTCTTGCCAATGATACGTATGCCAACATGTTTTTAAATTCACTCATCCGATCATATGGTTCACTTCCCGAAGATTATCAAATAGTTGGATTTGACAATTCTCCAATCTCCAATGAAGCTGTCATTCCTACCAGTACTGTCGGACAACAAATTGATAAAATAGCCGAAACCGCTATGGAAATACTGGTCGAACAGATGAACGAGCGAAAGAAAAGAAAACCTGTTATTCTGACCACACCAGTTCATAAGGTTATTACTCCAATATTAATTAATCGCAATACAACATGCATTGTCAAATAAGAAGGTGTCCAACCATGGCACAAAGTCAATGCTGACACCACCGGAATTTCCGGTGGTATTTTTTTCATTTCTATCTTACTCTTACATATGATCCTTTTCGGTTATTTTGCGAATAACACGGCATGGGTTGCCGGCTGCCAGACTATACGGAGGAATATCTCTGGTCACAACACTTCCTGCCCCTATGACACATCCCTCCCCTATGGTAACACCACCACAAACAACCACATTTGATGCCAGCCAGCAATTATCTTTTATAGTGATCGGCTTCGCATATTCAAGATTATAAAAGCTGCCATCTTCTCTTTTCCTGGCATTACGTTCCTCCGGCAATAATGGATGCATAGGAGTTGCCAATGTGACATTGGGACCGATCATCACATTATCTCCTATATGTATTTTACCTACGTCTAAGCATGTGAAATTAAAATTAGCAAAACTACATTTTCCGAAGGAAGTGTGACATCCATAATCAAAATAGACTGGGGCCTGCAAATACGGAAGTTCCTCTGTTGCCGGCAATAATTCCCGCAATATCTGATTTTGCTCCTCTTGCTGATCCTCATCTGTCAAATTATATCTTCTTACTAATTTACGCGCATGCAAACGTAATTGTTCCAATTCGTTATCCGACGAATCATACAACTCTCCACTTAACATTTTTTCTCTTTCCGTCATTTCTGATAGCCTCCTGCTTCCGCTTTTCCTATTGTTATGTTCTCTGGTCAAAGTCTTGCATTATCTTGCTGTGATAAAGTCTTTTTTGATGTCAAGAAACGCTTTCATGTCTTCCAGGATATGATACAGCATGGACCGGTTTTCAAATTCCTGTCGCGTGACCGGGAGCTGCTGTTGTTCATAATAGTGGTACAGTCTCTCTAACTCCGATAGCAGGGTTTCCACATTATTTTGTTCTTCAAATTCATCGGCAGTCTGACGTATAAAATCTGCAAGCGCTTTCCCCTGCTCCGGCGTAGTGGTCAGACGTATGATATCTGCATATATTCTTTTCAGTATCACGCACTGTCTCGCTCTCATCTGCATATATTCGTAATAGTAATCATCCTCTGTGATCAGATGATTATTCATATATCGTAATGCCTCTTTTTTCAGATTCACAAGCATTGCATCCAGTTCATCAAAACAGCTTCCTGTATAATCCGTCTTGTCCTCCAGTTCTATATAGATCGCCATTCTGCGTAAGATGTACACGATTTTGTCATCCACTGTTTTCTGATAATCCAACAGTTGTCTTCTGCCATCCGGCATAAAGAGATTCCAAAGTGTGCCTATCCCCGCTCCGATCACCAGGATCAGAAATTCATTCAGGATCATGGATGGACTACAGCTCTGCGCCGAAACATAATGCGTACAAAGCACTGCAATAGGAGCAATCGCTTCCTTCATGTCTAATGCCATACAGCTAAACAGATATGGGATCAGTACAATACCAAACGCCCATACGTGATATCCGGCAAGCGGAAAGATCACTGCTGACAAGATCGTCATGATCACAAATACGATTATGCGTTTGACTGTTATCCGCACAGTTTCCTTCTTCGTATCCTGGATCGTCAGGAGAGTGATGATTCCTGCGGCATACGCAAACTGAAGCTGCAGGGCTGCTGCAAGCAGTACGGCAGCTACGGAGCCGGTAACGTATTTGATAAGTTTTATGATTTCCACAGTTTTAATTTTCATAGGTATGGTTTCCATTCTTACTATTTGAAATTCAGCACCCATCTGCCCTCTTAAATATAATATAGTATATCAGCTTTGCGGAGAGTTGTCCTCCTCAAAATGGCAATCATAATATATGCATAATTATATCAGAGAATTGATATGAAAAAAGCCTATTTATATTACCAACAATGGAAAACGAAGCCAGAAATCAACTCAGGGAGCGCATGAAAAATGTATAATGTTAAGTGGCGTACATATATCAATGTAAATTACAAGACAATTGTGATTTTGTGTAATTAGGTGGATTGATTTCGCCGGTTGCAATTCCGTTTTTTACGTCGGCACGACTGATATCTCTTTCCTGCATTCGCTGTAAACAATGCTGTGTCCAGAGAATTTAACATTGTTGTAATCTTTAAATATTATACATCAGTTTTGCCTCATATAATACCTAAATATAGTTTACCCTATCTTTAGCTCATATCGTTGCAAAACCCTTATATCTCTTGTATTATAATTATAAGAAGTTAACAAATCGGAATTTTTAGAAAAAAATATTTTATAAGATTAATGAGATTTTAAAAAGGAGGATTGGACATGAAAATTTTGAAAAGTATTCTTAATTATATTCCATTAGCCACGTTTATCATATTTGTGGTTACTGATGGAATTATTTCTTTAACATCGGCATTAATTTTTGTTATTTCCTCGATTGGTCTACTGATTAATTGGAAAAGAAAAAAACCAGCGATGAAGAATTAAGAAAATTCCAATTTATCAATTACAGGTGACATTGAAAGAGTCAGCCCATTCAAGGTGCTGGCTCTTTAAAAATTCCATTCTAATAAATTGCACGACAACTTATAAAAAAATATGCTCCACATTATGGAAAAATGTATATAAATATATAAAAGTATCAAAATCGAATAATTATAAGGACTTATGCATCAGACACACTTTTGCAAAAAGGGAGTTTTAAAAAGCATATGAATATAAAAATAATCTTGACATACAAGCCACAAAGGTTTACTATGGTTAGCGTAAGCTAATTAAATAATTATTCTTCAGGGCAGGGTGCAATTCCCTACCGGTGGTATAGCCCACGAGCCGCAAGGCATGATTCGGTGAGATTCCGAGGCCGACAGTAAAGTCTGGATGAAAGAAGATGTGAATATGATATATGCAGAGTATAGATAGCTGGGTTTTAGATTCAGTTTCAGATATAGATATAGATACAGCATATATCATAGTTATAACAGATATCTACTCTGGAGTGTTTTGATACATTCCGGATTTTTTTGTCTCAAAATTCATTTATGATGAAATGCAGCTAGTGCATGTTTATCTGAGATTATGATATTTGAAATTACTAGGCCCTGAACATTAATAGTTTGGGGCTTTTTTAGTGAACAAAGAGGTAAAATGGAGCATATATATCTGCATGCTTGCATGCAAGGAGATATGCGAACATTTGACGGCACAACATAAATCGAGAATTGTAGCAGTGTAAACTACGGAGAAGCTTCGTAAGAAGCGAATTCGAGATGTATGTTGTGGAATATAAAAAAGGACAGGAAAGGAACTCAAATGATTGATGAACAATATATGAGAAGGGCGATTGAGCTTGCAAAACGCGGCATGGGATATACATCGCCAAACCCAATGGTCGGAGCTGTGATAGTAAAGGACGGCAGGATAATCGGAGAGGGCTGGCATGAGAGATACGGAGAGCTGCACGCGGAAAGAAATGCGTTAAAGCATTGCAAGGAATCGCCACAGGGAGCGGATATGTATGTGACTCTCGAGCCCTGCTGTCATCATGGCAAGCAGCCACCGTGTGTGGAGGCAGTGATAGAAGCCGGTATAAAAAAAGTATATGTGGGCTCGGATGACCCGAATCCGCTTGTCGCCGGGGGCGGTATCAAAATCCTTAAAGAGCATGGGATAGAGGTTGTCACGCAGGTGCTTAAAGACGAGTGCGACAGGCTGAACGAGGTATTCTTTTACTTTATACAGACCAGACGTCCATACGTCGCTATGAAATATGCCATGACGATGGACGGAAAGATAGCCACATATTCAGGACTATCAAAGTGGATAACAGGAGAAAAAGCGAGAGAACATGTGCAAAACCTGCGCCACAGATATAAAGCCATAATGGCAGGAATAGGAACAGTGCTTGCAGACGATCCACTGCTTACATGCAGAATCGAGGGCGGAGTAAATCCAATCCGCATAATATGCGATACGCACCTTAAGCTTCCACTGGAATCGCAGATAGTAAATACTGCAAAGGAAGTGCCGACGATAGTTGCAGTCAGTGAGAGATATCGCGAAACCGCACAGTCAGAAGCCTTGTCTGAAACTGAAATAGACAGTATAGAAGAAAACAATGATTATCAAAAAAACAGAAAAATAACACGGCTTGAAGAAAACGGAATAGAAATTCTGTATGTAGCTGAAAAAAACGGTCATATTGATTTAAATGACCTCATGCAAAAGCTCGGCGAAAGAAGCATAGACAGCATTTTGCTTGAGGGAGGCGGAATACTCAACTGGTCAGCCCTTAAGAGCGGGATTGTGAATAAGGTATACGCTTACATTGCACCAAAGCTTTTCGGAGGGGCGGATGCAAAAACTCCGATAGAGGGAATGGGAACCGACTCGCCGGCACATGCCGTGATGCTTGGAAACAGTAAGGTAACAAAGCTTGGTGATGATTTCCTCATCGAGAGTGATGTTGTGTAATTTATGTAATTGCTACTGTTTCGCCTTGGTGAGAATGGAAACAATTGTAAACAATTTACCATGTAAATTATGCAAATGAGTGTGAGGAAAATATAGAAAAAGAAAGGCGATACACAATGTTCACAGGAATAGTTGAAGAAGTTGGAACAATAGATACAATTTCACGTGGAGCAAACTCAGCAGTACTTACAATCAGAGCTGAAAAAGTGCTAGCTGGAACAAAGGTCGGAGACAGCATAGCGGTAAACGGTATCTGCCTCACGGTCACAAGGCTCATGCCACATGCGTTTACAGCGGATGTCATGCACGAGACGCTAAACCGTTCATCGCTTGCAAACGCGATGAGAGGAGCACATGTCAATTTGGAGCGTGCGATGGCAGCAGATGGCAGATTCGGCGGGCACATCGTGTCGGGACATGTTGACGGAACAGGCAGGATTGTGGAGGTCAAAAAGGATGATAATGCCATCTGGTATACGATACAGGCCGCACCACAGCTCATGCGCTATATAGTCGAGAAGGGCTCCGTCACAATCGATGGAATAAGCCTCACAGTCGCAAAGGTGGCAGAGGATAATTTCTCGATATCAGCGATACCGCACACGGTAAGCCAGACTGTGCTAAAGGACAGAAAGGTGGGCGCTGTCGTAAATCTGGAAACAGATATCATAGGAAAATATGTTGAGAAGCTGTTGTTTAAAGGGCAGCCGGAAGGAATAACAAGAGATTTCCTGGCAAAATACGGCTTTTAACATAAAAGCACGGGTATCGTGCGGGTTTGCGAATGTGCGTGGGGCTGAAGGGTTAAGAAATTATGTAATTGAACAGCTTCAAAATCATAAGAGAAAGGACATAAAATATGAAATTCAACACAGTAGAAGAAGCACTTAATGAGCTTCGTGCAGGAAAAATAATACTTGTCACAGATGATGAGGACAGAGAGAATGAGGGCGATTTCATCTGTGCGGCAGAATTTGCCACAACAGAAAACATCAACTTTATGGCGATGCACGGCAAGGGTCTGATATGTATGCCGATGTCGCAGGAATATGTAAAGAAGCTTCGTTTTCCGCAGATGGTGCAGGAAAATACAGACAATCATGAGACCGCATTTACAGTCTCAATAGACCATGTCTCAACAACCACAGGCATTTCCGCAGCAGAGCGCTCAATCACCGCAATGAAATGTGTCTCTGATGACGCAAAGCCTGAGGATTTCAGACGTCCGGGCCACATGTTTCCGCTTCTTGCAAAGAAAAACGGCGTACTGGAGAGAAACGGACACACAGAGGCAACAGTCGATTTATGCAGGCTCGCAGGACTAAAGGAATGTGGACTGTGCTGTGAGATAATGCGTGAGGACGGTACCATGATGCGCACAACAGAGCTCATGGAGCTTGCAAAAAAATGGGACATCAAATTCATCACAATAGCGGCACTTCAGGAATACAGAAAGATACATGAAAAGCTCGTTGACCGTGTCACAGAGGTAAAGCTGCCAACCAAATACGGAGAATTCAAGGCATATGGCTTTGTCAACAGATTAAACGGAGAGCATCATGTGGCACTTGTAAAAGGCAAAATCGCAGATGGAAGAGATGTGCTCTGCCGTGTACATTCAGAGTGTCTCACAGGAGATGTATTCGGCTCACAGCGTTGCGACTGTGGCCAGCAGCTTGAGGCGGCCATGAGACAGATAGACGAGGAGGGCAGAGGAATACTGCTCTACATGCGTCAGGAGGGCAGAGGCATCGGCCTGATAAATAAGCTGAAGGCCTATGAGCTTCAGGAGCAGGGAATGGACACACTCGAAGCAAATCTGGCACTCGGCTTTGCCGGAGATGAGCGCGAGTACTATATCGGAGCCCAGATATTAAGAGAGCTTGGCGTACACAGCCTGCGCCTTCTCACAAATAACCCTGACAAGGTATACCAGCTCTCAGAGTTTGGCATGGAAATCAGCGAGCGTGTGCCAATCCAGATGAGCGCCACAGCGCATGACCTGTTTTATCTGAAAACAAAGCAGAACCGCATGGGACATATACTCTCATACTAGCAAAAATAAAAAAACAAAAGGAGAACGAAAAATGAACGTAATCGAAGGAAAAATGACACAGGATGGAATCAAGGTAGGAATCGTAGTAGCAAGATTCAATGAATTTATCACAGCAAAGCTCTTAGGAGGAGCAAAGGACGGACTCGTAAGACACGACGTGCCGGAGGAAAACATAGACGTAGCATGGGTGCCGGGAGCATTCGAGATACCACTCATCGCAAAGAAGATGGCAAAAAGTGGAAAATACGATGCAGTAATCTGCCTCGGAGCAGTAATCAGAGGCGCAACAAGCCACTATGATTATGTGTGCAACGAAGTATCAAAGGGAATCGCGTCAGTATCACTTGAGTCAGAAATCCCGGTAATGTTTGGAGTAGTCACCACCGAAAACATCGAGCAGGCAATAGAAAGAGCCGGAACAAAAGCCGGAAACAAAGGATATGACTGTGCACTTGGTGCAATCGAAATGATAAATCTTGTCAGACAAATCGGATAATATGATTAAAGGGTCAAAAGGTATCATCGATGCATGCTTGCATGTAGTAATCTGATTAATCATAAATGAGTGGCAAAATACCTTTTGACACTCATATCATTATATAGAATAATAGCATAATCCCCGAGGTTCAAATATCATAGATATTTGAACCTCGAATATTTATTATATCTCAAATTGTAAATTATTGTCACAACGTAAGTGGCGTAAGCGCCGGGCATCCGGCAGGCGCGGGAGTGAGTGTGCGCTGCATGGTGCCCGGCGCTTACGCCACGCCCTCCCAACAAAAAAGAAGAAAAATTTAATATCTAAAGAATTGCACGAAAAATCTGTATATAGTATAATGATAGTTCAGGAAAACAAAACGGAGGACCATGAATTTTGATAGATATACATTGCCATTTATTATACGGAGTGGACGACGGCTCAAAGTCGCTCGAGGAATCGGTAGAGATGCTCAAGATAGCCAAAAAGCAGGGCATCACAGGCATAATCCTCACACCGCACCTGCGCCATGGAATGTTTAAGCATCCGCTTGAAAAGATAGAGCGACACTATAAAAAGCTGATGCCATATGCAAAGAAGCTTGGAATAGAAATAAAGCTCGGCACAGAGTATCATGTGGCAACCGATATGATAGATGCCTTTCATGGTGGGCTGTGTCATACATTGGCAGATACACAGTATATACTCACAGAGTATTCACATTCCAGCGAATACTCGTTTATATACAAGATGACGCGCGAAGCTATATTTGCAGGATATATACCGGTGATAGCACATGTAGAGAGATATGAGTGTCTCAGAGATATAAGCCGTATAGAGGATTTGCAGGAGCTGGGAGCGCTTATACAGGTCAATGCAGACTCAGTGCTTGGCATAGATGGCAGACACTTCAAGAGATATACAAAGAAGCTTTTGAAGGCAGGACTTGTTGATGTAATAGCAAGCGACAGCCATGGCACAAAGGAGCGCGTCTGCAACATGAAAAAATGCTATGAGTACGTGGCAAAGAAGTTCGGTGATGACTACGCGCAGGAAATCATGCAGACAACACCGGAAAATATAATAAACGGAAGATAATAAGTGTAAATGCGGGAATACATAATGGAAATCGCAGATTACGGGCTTACAAGTCTTTATTTTACAAGGAAGGACTTTATAAAGTGGTGGATGGCACCATAGGTTGTACCGCCATGATATATATTATCAAACACTTATTGAAGCATGAATAAGGAGAACATGAAAATGGAGATATTAGACTTAAACAACGATGAAGACACAAAAACAACCGATGAGATGGAGCCAAAAAGGCCGGAGGAAAAAACATCACCTGTCAAGGAAATCTTAAGCTGGGTGTTAACAATCGCATTTGCCATTGTAGCGGCAATACTCATAAAGAACTATGTCATTATAAATGCAAATATTCCGTCAGGCTCGATGGAGAACACCATACAGATTGGAGATGACATATTTGGCTTCAGGCTTGCATATACATTTTCAGACCCAAAGAGAGGGGATATAGTCATATTCAATGCACCGGATTCGCCTTCTGAGAAATACATCAAGCGTGTAATAGGTCTGCCGGGAGAGACAGTCACCATAGAGGACGGCCAGGTGTATATAGACGGTGAGGCGCTTGAGGAGGATTATCTCAAGTCAAACCAGAGCGGTGAGGATCCATGGAACATAAATGCCGGACCTTACGAGTTTAAGGTGCCACAGGACTCATATCTGCTGCTCGGTGACAACAGAAATGGCTCATCAGACGCAAGAGTCTGGGAGCACACATATGTGTCTAAGGACGATATACTTGCAAAAGCAATATTCAGATATTACCCGTTCAACAGATTCGGAGCGGTGAAATAAGCTGTAAATCAGGATATAAAATAAAAATAGAGGTAAAGTAAATGCCAAAGACAGAAACAGACATTGAAAAACGAAATAAATATGGCATGCTGTGCGGTATAGTCGGTATATTTTTAAACCTCATACTCTTTGCCGGCAAGCTATTTGCAGGAATGTTTAGCGGTGCAATCTCAATCACTGCGGATGCATTCAACAACCTGTCAGATGCAGGCTCATCAATCATCACGATAGCAGGCTTCAAGATGGCGGCACAGAGAGCCGACGAGGAGCACCCATACGGACATGCGAGGATGGAGTATGTGGCTACACTGGCAGTTGCAGCAATCATACTCATCATGGGCTTTGAGCTGTTCAGGGATTCCTTTGGCAAAATCATAAAGCCGCAGGACATAGAGTTTTCATGGCTTATTGTAGCGATACTACTGGCATCAATAGCCGTAAAATGCGTCATGGCGGTATACAATTTCTATTTTTCAAAAAAGCTTGATTCATCAACACTCGAAGCGACAGGCAGGGACAGTCTGTCAGACTGTATCGCTACATCTGTAGTACTTGCAGCCACACTCATAGCGCACTTTTCAAGACTCAATCTGGATGGAATAGGCGGTGTATTTGTGTCATTGTTTATATTCTATTCAGGAATATCGTCAGCCAGAGAGGCGATAGACCCGCTGCTTGGAGCAAAGCCGGAGCCGGAGTTTGTCGATAGACTCAAGGAGATGGTACTGGACTTTGACAAAAACATACTCGGTATGCATGACCTTATGGTGCATGATTATGGACCGGGACACAGGATAGTATCGTTTCATGCAGAGGTGCCGGAGGACGGAGATATGGTCGAGCTGCACGACATAATCGATAATCTGGAGCGCAGGATACGAAGGGAGATGGGCTGTATAGTGACCATCCACATGGACCCGGTAGCGATAGAGGACGAGGAGGTAGCCGGACTGAAGGCCGAGGTGCTCTCTGTGATAAAAGGGCTTGATTCGCACATAAATATGCACGATTTCCGTATTATCAGAGGTGATACACATACGAATCTGGTTTTTGACATTGCAGTTCCATTTGGTTATATCACCTCAGATGATGATATATGCAATGCAATACAGGAAAATGTCAGGAAAAAGCTTGGAAAGAATTACTATACCGTGATAGAGGTAGACCGCGACAATTACATAAATATATGATATGGAGAGTATTATAAATCAAAAACAAAAGTTTATTACTACAAAAGAGGATAAGCTGAATCATGGTATAGGGTTAGAAAATGTAAGGAGAACTGTAAAAAAATATGATGGAGATATGAGAATATCTCAGGAAAATGAAAGATTTATTGTATTAATAAATATATAATAATAGGAAAAAAGTTATATAAAAAAGTAATCACTATGTCGTTCATACCTAAAAAGTGTCGTTCATACCATAGTGATTGCTTTTTTTGTGAATAAAAGAGTATAGTGAATATGCAAACAATGATTTTGACCATATTGGTGCCAGATACCATTACATAAAATTATAATTAAATTTATTAGATATAAATTCACCATAACAGTAGATTGTGTCAAATGGCACCGAAATCATACCAAATAGCACATATATATTGTTTGTTTTTTCTTATGGTGGTAGTATGTTTAGCAAATAGAGATACTGATAACACTGTTAAAGCTTCAAAATTTAATAAAGATATCTATATAAATTTGGCAAAAAATGAGGAGTACAAAGAGATGAAAAAATGTATTTTAGTGTGGCAGGTGCCGGTAATAGAAGGAGAGCCGTATAATCCGGTGGAATATGTTGTCTATGTGAGAAAAGCAAAAAAGTTTGCGGAAGCATTGAACCGGTATTTTGCGGAAAAAAATATGGACTACAATTGCGTGCTGGACAAATCAGCCTGCAGCCTCGATGAGATATTTTCTCCACAATATCAGGCAGTGCTGTTTGCACCGGAGGCTAAAACAAGACAGTGGCTCTATAAAAAAGAAGTGCAGAATGAGACCGTGAAAAAGTATTATCTGGAATACATGGAGTACAATAGTGCGCAGATAGAAAAGGTGGCTGAATTTCTGAGCGAATAAACCGGAAAATAACGCATTTATAGAACCAATAAATGTAGTTGGTTAATCAATGAATGCCATATCTTAATAGCATGTTTGGTTTCTCTTATGGTTATATTCTAGCACCAACCCAAAACCCAGCCCAACATCTGGAAAAAATCTGTGAAAAAGTAGCTGAAACCGCAGAAATCCCCAAAACAGCTCCTAAAACCCAGCTCAAAAGCCGGAAAAAATCCGAGAAAAAGTAGCTGAAACCGCAGAAATCACCAAAACAGCACCCAAAACCAGCCAAAAAGCCGGAAAAAATCCGAGAAAAAGTAGCTGAAACTGCAGAAATCCCTAAAACAGCTCCCAACCCCAGCCTGTTTTTTATATTTACATCGTGCTATCCTTTTAACTCAGTGCGAAACACTTGCGGCTCACAACTGTGAAGGTACTGAACAGTTACATAAAATTATAATAAATAGCATATTATTATTGACATACTAATGATGATTACTTATGATGAAAATTGCTAAAAAAATGTCAAGGAAACATATAAACGTGAAAAAACAAAATCCAATAGCCCTGTTACCAATAGCAGTATTTCTCGTACTGTATCTGGGATTGGGAATACTTTTTGAATATGTAATGAAAATTCCGATGGGGTTTTATAATGTGCCCATCATAATAGCATTTCTCGTGGCAATACTGGTGGCATGTCTGCAGAATCGTAGTGTGAAATTCGACCAAAAGCTAGAGATAATGGCACAGGGACTGGCTGACAAAAATATCATAACAATGCTGCTCATTTTCCTTACCGCGGGAGCATTCGTGGGTGTAGTAGGTCGAAGCAGTGCGGAGAGCGTGGCATATTTCATGCTGTCACTGATACCGGCAAGGTTCGCGGTGATGGTGCTTTTTGTCGTGGCATGTTTTGTGTCTATTGCGATGGGGACATCGGTTGGAACCATAACACTGATTGTGCCGATAGCGGCAGCAGTATCGGATGCATCGGGCTTTGGTCTGCCGCTTTGTATAGGCTCCGTAATGGGTGGCGCAATGTTCGGAGACAACCTTTCCTTTATATCAGATACGACCATTGCCGCATGTAACGGACAGGGCTGTCAGATGAAGGACAAATTCAGGGAGAATTTTTTCATTGCACTTCCGGCGGCAGTAATGACGCTGGTTGTTATAGCAATTCTGTCATTCAGGACAGATATCGCGGGCGCTGTATCGCAGGAATATCATCTGTTGCAGATAGTACCGTATATTCTCGTGCTGTTCGGTGGAATTGCCGGAATAAATGTATTTGTAGTGCTTATAATAGGAATCATATCGGGAACGGTCATAATGCTCGCAACAGGAAATACAGCACCATACGATCTGCTTACCAATATGGGAAGTGGAGCGTCAGGCATGTTTGAAACCTGTATGGTTGCAGTGCTTGTGGCAGCCATGTGTGCGCTGATCCGTGAATATGGTGGCTTTGATGCCCTGCTTTCGGGTATTTACGGGATGTTCAGGGGCAAACGAGGTGGACTGCTCGGTATGGGACTTCTGGTAGGACTTATCGATATTGCCACTGCCAACAATACAGTTGCTATAGTTATGGCAAATCCGATAGCAAAGGAAATGGCTCAGAAATACGACATAACTCCACGTAAAACAGCGTCTATACTGGATACATTTTCGTGCATTTTTCAGGGAGTGATACCATATGGAGCGCAGATGCTCGTGGCCATATCGGCAGTGCATGAGCTGGGACATGAGGTGTCAGCCTTTAATATACTGCCGTATCTGTTTTATCCGATGTTTCTGCTGGTAAGTTCGCTGGTGGCGGTTTTGGTTGTTGAAAAAGATGTTTAATGAAATAAAATAATGAGGTTATAAATGAAAAGGGGCTGTCGCACTAGTTGTTTAGTGCGACAGCCTCTTTATTAAAAGAAGAATGTGGGATTGATAATCATTTAATTTTACATAATTAGATGTCAGTAGAAAGTTTTTTAATTTTTCTTATAGCAATACGATAAGAAATGTAAAAAAATAACAATACTCCAAGGAAATAAACAGTTAGAAATATTAAGGAGACAATAATTCTTTGATTAATCTGTTCAAGATAGAAAACAGTATCAATTTGGAAACTCTCAACAAAAACGATAATAGTATTTAAACTAGAATAGCATAGTGCAAATAGCCAACACCAGAGTGGAAAATGTTGGGTTCCATTAAAAAGAACTCCTTTTATTGACATCCAAATGATTAACACATCAGGCGCTAATGGAATAACCCAACCGTTTAAGCTTGTTTTAAAAAAATAATCTAGTAGATAAGTAAGTTCATTTGCTATAATTATACCCCAAAAAAGTTTAACATAAATTGTGTGCCGAATATTTGTGATCCTTTCATCACAGTGAATGGTGGTTTTCATAAGTTGTCCTCCTCCCAAAATAAATCGTTTAATGTTTTGTTAAGTACTTTACATATCCGAATACAAAGCTGAAGACTGGGATTAAACTTTCCGCCTTCTAGTAAGTTGATAGTAGGGCGTGTAACATTAACTTTGGCAGCCAGTTCTTCTTGAGAAAGATTCATCTCAACGCGCGCTAATTTAAGACGCATATTTTTCATTTATATAACCTCCTTTCTATATGAATTATATGATATATAAAACAAAATGTAAAGTATATAATACAAAAAATAATAAATATATAACGTTATGTGAAAAAGATTATTATGTTTTGGTAATAGAACTTTTAAGTATTTGATTCAAGTGTCGGAGTAATAAAAGAGTTACGAAATAAAGTAAAAGCAAATTAGGAGGAATTGATATGATGCCATATGAAGTAGGAAAGACGTTTATTATTAGGGTTCCATTATTATCTATAGAGACTTATAAGGAATTATGTTCAGAAAAAGATGGATTACCAGTTATTAAAACCAAGGAAACATTGACAGGGTATACCCACAAACTATTCACGTTGAGGCGGAAGAAGGGCACAGGCGGGCGTTCGTCGCCCCAGCTCTCAATTTCCATCCATGACAGTTTTGCATATCTTCTATGCTTGTGGTACAATAAACAGAAAGCAGGCTTTTGAGGAGAGAATTGTATGAAAGCACAGGAATTATTATTTCAATTGCAAGATAAAGGTTATCGTGATTTTCAGAGCAAACTGATCCCAACGATTCCTGTGGAGACGATTATCGGCGTCCGCATTCCAGCTATCCGTAAGCTTGCGAAGGAGTATGGAAAGGATCCGGAGAGTGTAGAGTTTCTGAAGCAGCTGCCGCATACTTATTATGATGACAATATTTTGCATGCGCTGCTGGTGGCGGAGATCAAAGATTACGAGGTATGTGTAAAAGAAGTGGAGCGCTTCCTGCCTTATGTGGATAACTGGGCGGTGTGCGATATTTTTTCCCCGAAGGTGTTCCGTAAAAACAAAGACAAACTCATAGACAAAATAATAGAATGGACAGCTTCGAGCCACCCCTATATCTGCCGCTTTGGGATGGAAATGCTGATGACGCATTTCCTGGATGAGGATTTCCGGGTGGAATATCTGGAGATCCCGGCAGCGGTACATTCCGAGGAATATTATGTGAACATGATGATTGCCTGGTTCTATGCCACGGCACTGGCAAAGCAATGGGATGCCACGATCGGTTATATAGAGGATCAACGGTTGGATACCTGGACACACAATAAGACGATTCAGAAAGCACGGGAAAGCTACCGTATAACACCGGAACAGAAGGAATATCTGAAGACGTTGAAGATGTAAATAGAATGGTATCTGCACAACATATGGAAGCACGAAAACACAGGAAACAAAAAAGGATGCAAAATTGCAGATTATGAAAAAGATGAGAGAGGATAAGACAGCATGAACGGCAACATGGAATTTCGCAGGGCACGCAGAGAAGAAGCAGAAGAGATTCTGCAATTATACCGTTCTCTGATCGGAACCGAATATTGTGTCTGGACAGAAAATTATCCCACAGAACGGGAAGTGGAATTTGACCTGTCGAGAAATGCATTGTTTTGTCTGTATGAGAGAATGCCGGAACCTGATGAGAGAGAACGATTAATAGGCACAATTTCCAGACAGCGGGACATCTGCCGGTTACGAGAGGACGATTAATGGGTGTGATCTCTATGGATGATGACCCGGAAGTGGAGGCACTGTCCTGTTGGTCAGAGGAACTTACCCCGGTGGCAGAGCTGTCCAGACTGGGTGTGGCGGCAGAATATCAGAATCGCGGCATTGCCAGGATCCTGTTACAGGAAGCCATGGCGGAATTGAAATCACAGGGTTATAAAGCGGTACACATTTTAGTGGCCAAGGACAACGTGAAAGCTCTGCGTTCCTATGAAAAATTACATTTTTCCACAGCAGGGGAATGTGAGCTTTTCGGGCATTCCTACTGGTGTTATGAGAAAGAATTATAGAAGCGATCACTATGCAAATCAATGAAACAGAGAGGAAAGACGATATATGGTAACGATCGATCTGATCACGGGCTTTCTGGGATCCGGAAAGACTACTTTTCTGAAAAAATATGCAGAATACCTGATGGATCAGGGACTGCATATCGGCATTCTGGAAAATGATTTCGGTGCCATCAACGTGGATATGCTGATGCTCCATGAACTGCGGGGAGACCAGTGCGAACTGGAGATGATCGCCGGAGGATGCGATGCGGAGAGCCACAGGAGGCGTTTCCGTACGAAGCTGATCTCCATGCGGATGTGCGGTTATGACAGGGTGCTGGTGGAGCCGTCGGGCATCTATGATGTAGATGAGTTTTTTGATGTACTTCGGGAGGAGCCGCTGGACCAATGGTACGAGATCGGCAATGTCATCGCCATACTGGATGCAAGACTGGAGAAAAATCTCTCACAGCAGGCGGACTATCTGCTGGCATCGGAGGCTGCCAATGCCGGAAAAGTGATCCTGAGCCATGCGGATGCAGCCACGAAGGAACAGTGTGAGGACACGGTGACACATCTCAACCGGGCACTGGAACAGATCCGCTGTGACCGGAGAATCGACCCTGAGAAGGATATCTTACAGAAAAATCTCACGGACCTGACAAAAGAAGATTTAGAGGAAGTATCCAAATGCGGTTATCGTCTGGAAAGTTACCGCAAGATGGATTTAGAGAATGGGCAGAGCTTCGACTCTTTATTTTTCATGGAAGAGAAGATTAAGTCGGAGGCTCTGGAACGGGCGGTGCCCAGACTGTTTGCTGACAAGTCCTGCGGAGAAGTATTCCGGATCAAGGGCTTTGTGAAAAACGGAGCAGGACAATGGATGGAATTGAACGCTACACCGGACAGTCATACGATGCAGTCTGTCGCAGTGGGGCAGGAGGTGCTGATCGTCATCGGAGAGCATTTACAGGAAGATAAGATCAGAGAGATTCTGAAGGAGGAAGAGACATGTCAATCTTAAGTCAGTTAAACAGTGTACCGATGTACCTGATCTGTGGAGGGATCATTGCTTTTGTGGCGGTGGTCTGTGTGATTTTTCTGGTGAGGGCATACCGTGCCGGACAGGCACTCGGTATGGATACCACGAAAATGAAGCGAACCATCATCTCCAGTGCGACCTTTTCCCTGCTGCCCAGTGTAGGGATCCTGCTGGGTGTCATCGCCCTGTCGGGAAGTCTGGGAACGCCCTGGCCGTGGCTTCGATTGTCCGTGATCGGTGCCCTGCATTATGAGACCCAGGTGGCACAGGCAGCAGCGGAGCAGGTGGGAATGAGCACATTGTCTGCTGCGGAAATGACACCGCAGGCATTTTCCACGATCGCACTGCTCATGAGTATCTGCATTATCTGGGGCATGACATTGTCCATTTTCCTGAATAAAAAATATACGCAGAAGCTGACCTCGAATAAAAAATCCGGCAAGCCGGGCTTCGGAGATATGGCAATGACTGCCATGTTCATCGGACTGGTCAGCACATACATCGGAAGATATCTCGGCGGCTTTGTATCGGAGAACGGATTGTTTACGTTTCACGGAGATTACATTCCGTTAGTGGTAATGGCGGTATCGGCACTGGTGATGGCAGGATTTGTATACCTCATTGAGAAAAAAGGAAAAGCCTGGGTAGACAGCTTTTCCATTGCCGGAAGCATGATCATCGGCATGACAGCAGCGGTGCTGGTGGGGGTGCTGTAAAGTACTCTTCTGAAAAAGTTTTAAGCATCTATGAAATGTCGGAAAGCAAATGAAATCGTTGAAATAAAGACATTGTGTGGAAAACAGAAAAGCTGAAATCTGAAACAGATATTCCGGATTGAGCGTCCGAAGCTGAAAGCTGAATCATTAGGAAGAGCAATATATTCCAAGATGAAAGGAATAGAAATTATGGAAAATAATGTAGAATTAAATAATATCGAACTAGATAATACAGGTGTAAATACCCCCGGCACAGTCGATGTCGATGCAAATACACAGCAAACACAGGGTGACAAGTCTACCTGGGATACTTACACGAAGAAAACACATGTCATCGGGCGGACTGTGAGTATCATTACGCTGGTGATGTTGGTGGGAGCACCGTTTCTCATCGGTAAGCTTTTAGGTGCGTATCCGGATCTGGGGGCTGTCGGCAAGGGGTTCCTCTCTGTGGGAATCGTATGGCTGGTCAGCAGCATCGCAGAGTTTTTGATCTACACACCGATGCTGGGAGCCGGCGGCGGATATCTGGCATTTATCACCGGTAACCTGATCAATATGAAGATCCCCTGTGCGGTCAATGCGAGAGACATGGTAGGAGCGAAGACAGGAACCCCGGAAAATGAGATCATCTCTACGATCTCCATCGCTACATCTTCCCTGGTGACAATCCTCGTCCTGGCACTGGGCGTGTTATTGATGGTGCCGCTGCAGCCCGTGCTGCAGAGCGAAGTATTGCAGCCGGCTTTTGAAAATGTGGTTCCGGCGCTGTTCGGTGCCATGGCGTACAAATATTACCGGAAAAATATGAAGATCGCTGCATTGCCGCTGATCCTCATGAGCCTGTTGTTCATCCTGGTACCGTCCCTGATCGGCTCAACCAGCTTTATGATCGTTCCTTCCGGTGCTATTGCCATCGGTGTGGCATATCTGCTGTTCCGGAAAAAGAATTCACAGAGTCCGGAACAGACAAAAACTGACCCCAATAGTGTAAATACCGGGGCTGAATAGTCAGAAGGCTATACGGACAGAAAACAGATGAATAGAAAGAGGGCCAAACCTGTCGGGGTATGTGAGTAATAGAAGGAAGCGCCCGGAAAAGAGGAAAATATGAAATATGTAGGTTTCATTTTGCTGGCAGTGGTTGCGGTTATTATAGTACTGCTGTTGATCGCGGTGCTCCGCACCCTGCTGATGCCGTCGAAGACTTCGACTTATGTGGCAGACGAACCGGAGGAGGAAGCTCTGGCACTGGCACAGAAGCTGTCAAAAATGATCCAATATGACACCACCTCCTACGCCAATGTGGCAGAGGTGGAGAAATTCGTAGGCTTCCATAAGGTGTTGGAGGAACTCTTCCCACTGGTACATGAGAAGCTGGAGAAGACAGAGATTGATGGGAATCTGTTATTTTACTGGAAAGGAAAAAGCTCTGAAAAACCGATCCTGCTCATGAGCCACCAGGATGTGGTGCCGGCGGAAGGTGAATGGATTCATGCACCCTTTTCCGGAGATATCGCAGAAGGAAAAGTATGGGGCAGAGGCGCATCCGATACCAAGGCCTCTGTAATGGCATTTTTTCAGGCGGTGGAGGAGCTCCTGACGGAAGGGTTCGTTCCGACCACCGATGTCTACCTGGCAAGCTCTTGCACGGAAGAGTGGGGCGGTGACGGTGCACCGAAGATTGTAGCAGAGCTGCAGCGCAGAGGGATCGAGCTGTTCCTGGTATGTGATGAGGGAGGTGCGATCATCACCGAACCCATCGGTGGCATTTATGGCAATTTTGCAATGGTAGGCGTGTTTGAAAAGGGCAAGGCAGATGTGAAGTTCACCGCACGGAGCAACGGCGGACATGCCAGCGCACCGTCGAAGGGAACGCCCATTGCCAGATTATCCGCTTTTGTCAATGAGGTGGAGACGCATTCCCCGTTCCGGAAAAAGCTGCTGCCGGAGGTATCGGCGATGTTCACAGAACTGGCTCCCTATGCCGGATTTGGAATGAAGCTGGTATTCGGCAATGTGTGGCTGTTCGGACCGGTATTAAAAGCGGTCATGCCTGCGATCAGTGCCCAGGCAGGTGCAATGCTGAAGACGACGATCGCTTTCACGGTGCAGAAGGGCTCCGATGCCTATAATGTGCTGCCTCAGGAAGCCTATGTGGGCGCCAACATGCGTTTTATTCCTCATCAGGGAGAGAAGGAGAGCCTGGAGATCATCAAAAAAGTAGCGGATAAATACGGTCTGGAGACCGAAGTGCTGCATGCCAATGATTATACGCCGCCGGTGGATATTCACGGAGAAGCATTCCATCTGGTGGAGCAGACCATCGCAGATACTTTCCCGGGACTGCCCTCCAGTCCTTATGTGATGACGGGCGCTACCGATGCACAGTTCTATCAGCCCATCTGTAAGAGCTGTATCCGTTTCGCACCGGTAGTCTACGGACCGGAACAGATGAAGGGAATGCATGGGCTGAATGAAAATATCGAGTATAACTGCCTGCCGGGTGCGGTTCGGTTCTATAAGAATCTGATCCGTGCGGAAAAGTAAGACGGAAATAGCTTTTTATTTAAGAAATGACTTGCAATGAAATTTTGAAACAGAAGTAACGCTAACAGAACGGAGAAAACACAATGAACACCATGACAACGTATTCCGGCAGAAAATTCGATCCCATGCAGATGACACCGGGGGATGTCTATATGGAAGATATTGCGCATGCCCTGAGCCTGTTGTGCAGAGGCGGCGGTCAGCTGACCTATTTTTATTCGGTGGGACAGCATTCGCTCAACTGTGCTGCGGAAGCGAAAGCCAGAGGGTGGTCTAAGAGGCAGCAGCTGGCTTGTCTGCTCCATGATGCCAGCGAAGGATATATATCGGATATCATCCGCCCGGTGAAGATCTATCTGACCAATTATCTGGAGATTGAAAGTAAGATTATGGGAACGATTCTCACACATTTCGGACTGGATGATCTGACGGAAGAGGAGAACCGTCGCTGGAAACAGATCGACGATGAGATCCTGGAGCTGGAACTGAAGACGTTGCTTCACGGGGAAGCAGACAGAGCAGTGCCGCCGCTTTTTTCCGTGCCGGATCTTGCGGAGCATACGCCCGGAGAGATCGAAGTCAGGTTCCTGCAGGAGGCAGAGCGATTGGGGGTGCACGGCAGTGATCGTTGAGAAGAGGCCGGAGCACAGCTATTCTACGACAGTAATGTACATTCTGGCATATTTGGATCGTTATGGCTATCCGGTATTGATTCTGATAGCAGGAGCGCTGGCAGACTTCTACCGGGGGAGAATTACAATGTTGTTTGTACTGGCAGTGGGAATATTATTGGATGGAATCTATAATCTGGTGGGGTATTTGTGTCGTTGGAGACATATTTATCTCTGCTATCAGAGCATGTGCCATACGAAGATGACACCTTCGCGGATTGAGTGGGATCGGATGGCAAAAAAGGATGCGTATGGCATTCCTGCTGCTTTCATTATTGGCGGAATCATAGGAATATTGGTGAGTATTTTTCTCAGGTAAAGCGCTTATAATTATGCTACAATGGTAACTATTCAGAGCCATGCAAAACTGCGTTCTGCGAATGCTTGCATTCAGGCAGATAAGCAGTTTTATAAGGAAATGGATAAAAACAAGAAAGAGAGGGTGTTTTATGGGATTTTTAACAGGAAAGACAGCAATCATCACCGGTGGAGGAAGAGCGGTATTGAGTAACGGAGAGTGCGGATCCATCGGTTACGGTATCGCAACGGCGTATGCCAAAGAGGGTGCGAACCTGGTACTGACCGGACGAAATGTACAGAAACTGACCGATGCAAAGGAAGAACTGGAGGCAAAGTACGGTATCAAGGTACTTCCCGTACAGGCAGATGTCAGCGCTGGTTCAGACAATGAAGCAATCGTACAGAATGTGGTGAAGCAGGCGATTGACACTTTTGGAAGGATCGATGTACTGATCAACAATGCCCAGGCTTCCGCTTCCGGCGTAACCATCGCAGATCATACCACCGAGCAGTTTGACCTGGCGGTATATTCCGGTCTGTATGCAGCATTCTACTATATGAAGGCTTGCTATCCTTATCTGAAGGAGACGAGGGGTTCTGTTATTAACTTTGCCTCCGGTGCAGGTCTCTTTGGTAACTTCGGACAGTGCGCTTATGCAGCGGCCAAGGAAGGCATCCGCGGACTGACCAGAGTCGCAGCTACCGAGTGGGGTCCCGATGGCATCAATGTCAACGTTGTATGTCCTCTGGCATGGACCGCACAGCTGGAGAAATTCGAACAGGCATATCCCGATGCTTTCAAGGCGAATGTCAAGATGCCTCCCATGGGACATTACGGTGATGTGGAAAAGGAGATTGGTCGTGTCTGTGTACAACTGGCTTCTCCCGACTTCAAGTATATGAGCGGTGAGACATTGACCTTGGAAGGTGCTATGGGACAGAGACCGTAATAAAATGTTTCATGGATGATTTGAAATAAGACTTGAAAGATCGAAAGAAAGACATTATAATTAATTGGTAAGTTGAAAATAAACCTACTTGTACTGGCCAAGTGACAAGGTAGGTTTATTTTTTTGCCCAAAACGGGACATTTCCGCAATGTCTGCCGTCTAATGTTCATAAGACGTATACTTACGGGAGAAAGGAACGGGAACACATGGGAGAGATAGAACAGCTGGTGCGCAGGGCAAAAAAACGGGATCCGGATGCTTTTACAGAGCTGATGCAGCTTCATGAGAAGAACATGTACCGGACAGCCAGTGCCATCCTTGCGCAGGATGCGGATATTGCGGATGCCATACAGGAGACCATTCTCACTTGTTGGGAAAAAATCGATACGTTACAGAAAAACCGGTATTTTAAGACATGGATGATCCGTATCCTAATCAATAAATGTAAAGACATTTTACGTTCCGGGAGGCGTGTCGTATGTGTGGAGGAATTTCCGGAACAGGAAGCAAAGAATACCGTGGAGACAGAAGCTAATCTGGAATGGAAGGAAGCCCTAAGAGGACTGGACGAAAAATATCGTCTGATCGTGGTACTGTTCTATGCGGAAGGGTTGCGGACGGCAGAGATCGGGAAGCTTTTGAAACTGCCGGACAGTACGGTGCGCACGAGGCTTGCCAGAGGGCGGGAGCAGATGGCGAAATATTATGCAGGGACAGAGGAGGGAGGCAGAAGATGAGGCAGAAACAGGTAAAGCAAGATTTATGGATAGAGAAACAGCTTGTAACAGAAATGCTGAGACAGGCAAAGGAGATAGAGATTCCACAGATTGTGTTGGAGCGGGCAGATGCTTCTTATGCGCAGATCCGGCATCAGGCATCGCAGGAAAAATGTATGGCGGTCGCAGCAAATAGGAACGGATGCCGACAGGGGCAGGCTCCCGGAAAATTTTTGGACAGAAGAAGCAGGAAAATCTGGCAGACCACGGACAAAAGATTTTCCCGGGCAGCCGGCATCCTGTTGGCGGTAGTAATACTTTCCGTCACAGCTGTCTCTGCCGCTGCCGCCGGAATCGTCGGTTACCGTAGGTACATGGCAGAACGCATGACGGACATTGGCACCGAGGAGTTGGGGCATTTGGAGATGGTAGCGGAGCGGGGCAATGTCACAGCAGAATTCAGTAGAGAGTTGACAGCCAGAGAACGGAGCATTTATGAGCAGCTGACAAGAGAATACGAAGCGGACGGCAAATATCCGGTGGGACAGATTCGGGAACTAGCCGAAGACGAGAACTATTCCGGCACTGGTGTGGCAGTCCGAAGTACTTCCGGAGAAGAATACGGTTGTCTGATCTATCTGCCGGATACTGTGCTCACAGAGGAAGAGTGGCTGGAGATTATAGAGTATCTGCATAAACTGGACTATAGCCTTCGGGAAAAACTATGGCAGCAGAAGTATTCCGAGGTTTCCTATTTTGACAGATATGAACAGATGACGGATGCGGAGATTGATGAATTATATGCCTTACTGGCTTCTGCACCAGTAGATGTATGGGGAACAGACAGCCGTAACCTGACAGCAGAGGAACAGAGCCGCTATGAGCAATGGACAGAAAAGTATGAAGTGGAAAATGCCTATACAGAGTCACCCATTAAGGTCATAACTGATCCGGAAGAATACGATGGACAGGAGCTTGCCTATTGCATCAGTGATGCGAGGTTCTATGAACCGGAGCGTGAGCTGACGGATGAGGAAATGCTGCAGCTGATCGATCTGGAGCACAAAAACCAATATATCTTTGAAAGGATCGACCGGGAGATCGAGTGCGGAAAACGGGCAGGATGGCCACAGACATATCATTTGCAATAGAAAAGATACTTGACAATAGAGACCACATGCTGTAGTCTGTAGTTAGACTACAACATGTGGTCTCTATACTTTTGCAAAAGTAAACGTGAAATATCAAAATTGATGTCATCAGGAAAACAGTAGTAGGAGGAAACAACATGGCAGAGATTCAGTTAGGTGTGGTCGAGGCGCGGTATGCGGATATAATCTGGGAGCATGAACCGGTGTCTTCTTCGGAGCTGGTAAAGCTGACGGAGGAAGCATTTCACTGGAAGCGCACCACGGCGCATAATGTACTGCGCAGACTGTGTGACAAGGGTCTGTTTCGCAATGACAACGGGATGGTGACTTCCCTGATCTCCAGGGATGAGTTCTATGCGATGCAGAGCAGACAGTTTGTGGAAGACACCTTTGAGGGGTCATTGCCTGCGTTCCTTGCCGCATTTACGAAAGATCGTGCGCTGACCGCAGAAGAAGCTGCGAAGATCCGTAAGATGATCGATGAGGCAGAAGGGGGAAAAGAATGAGCCGCATATTTTCAGGTGTATTACAGATGAGTATTGCAGCGGCATGGATGATCCCTATCGTAATGGTGCTCAGACTCTTGCTGAAACGGGCACCGAAATGGGTAAATCTTGTGCTGTGGGGACTTGTGGGACTGCGGCTGGTGTGCCCTTTTGTGCCGGAGAGCCGGTTCAGCCTGATGCCGAAGCTGCCGATACTATCGGGCTATTTGTACGGAAATACAATAGGAAATTCGGCAGGAAATACGTTCTCGGCCGATGCACTGCAAACCGGAACTAATTTTTCCGACAATATTTTCCAAGCGGCTTTGGACGGCAGCGGCAGCATGAGCGCAGCCGGATCCGGCATGGGTGAAATCACAGGAATTACCGGAACCGGCATCGGAGCATTTGGAGCAGGAGTGTGGAGAATACCGGAACGGCTATTATCTGCATTCACGATTCTCTGGCTGGTCGGTGTGATCCTTTTTGCAGGTTATGCGGTATGCAGTTACGTCAGAGTACGAAGACAGGTAGCGGAAGCTATGTGGCTGCGGGAGAACCTGTGGATCTGTGATGAGGTAAAATCTCCTTTTATCCTGGGACTGCATAAGCCGAAGATCTATCTGTCCTCCAGTATGGATGAAGCGCAGTACCCTTACGTCATCGCTCATGAGCAGGCGCATCTGAAACGGGGCGACCAGTGGTGGAAGCCGCTTGGATTTCTGATCTTAGCGATTCATTGGTTCAATCCTTTTGTCTGGGCAGCGTACATCCTGTTCTGCAACGATCTGGAACTGGCATGCGATGAGAGCGCGGTGAAGAAGCTGAATCCTCAGGAGCGAAAAGACTATTCCTATGCGCTGCTTTCCTGTAGTATGCAAAGGCGGCTGGTGACGGTATGCCCGTTGGCCTTTGGAGAAGTTGGGGTGAAAAAGAGAGTGAAAGAGATATTGAATTATAAGAAGCCGACCTTTTGGGTGGTGCTTGCCGCGGTGGCGGTCTGTGTGATCGTAGCGGTATGTTTTCTGACGAATCCAAAGCAGGGGACGACAACCACAATCCTGCTGACGAATGAGACCGGAAAGAGCGAAAACGGTGTGGATGCCGGGAATGTCGCAAGCGCAGACGAAGTCAATGCACAACAGGAGACGGACACCGCATTGCAGGAGGCGCTGGATAAACAGAGAGAACAGGCAGAGGCGGTGAAGGAAGCAAGTGCGGCAGAGCAGGAGAAACAGGCAGCGGAGAATCCTGCCGGCTGGGTTCCGATGCAACAGAATGGTAATACTACTGCATGGATGAATATGCAGGACGGTGCAACCGCCGGTTTTGTAACGGGAAAGGGAGATGCAGCGTATGCGCAGGTAAAGCTTGGTGATACGATTCTGTTGTTATTGTCGGACGGGATTTATCAGGACGGAGAGCATACCTATGCCATGTACTGTGATGTCTACGGCGTCGGAGAGGATGGAACACCGGTGCAGATCGGCGAGCTCCTAAGTGAGGGAACCGCATATCCGATCTGCGTCGGAATGTCTGGGTTCTACGTGACCTCCGGACACAGCATCGAAGTGTACAACCTTGATACTGCGACCGGACAGCTGGTACTGACCGGTTCCAATACAGAAAACTTTGACGAGAACGGCAATGAAACCTATTATCGTCTGGACAGCCGGGGACAGAGTGTGGAAAGTACTGAGGAGGAGTATCTGCAGGCATGGGATGCGTATGGAAAAGATGCGCAGCCGATAGAATTCACAACACAGCAGTAGGAAAGGATTTTGCCTCTTGACAAAAAAATGAAATGTGTTTATGTTCATAACAGTGTTATATAACACTGTTATGAATATTTTTTTGGAGGAAAAAGTGACAAAACCAATCGAAGGAGTTTCAGAGAGAATTCTAGCCTGTGCCAGAGAAGAATTCCTGGAGAAAGGGTATTCCGAAGCGTCGCTTCGTACGATCGCAGCCAAGGCAGACACTACCACCGGATCCATCTATTCCCGGTTCGGGGACAAGGAAGGGTTGTTTTGCGCCATCGTGGAACCGGCGGCGGAAGGGCTGACGCAGATCTTTTTTAAGACCCAGGAGGCGTTTCATGCCAGGGAGGCAGAAGAACAGCCGAAGGTGATGGAGACCTACGTGATGGACGGTATGGATGAAATGCTGGATTATGTCTATGATCGATTTGATGATTTCCGGTTACTGCTGGATGCCTCTTACGGTACCAAGTATCAGGATTTCGTGGAGCATCTGGTGGACATTGAGACGGAGTATACTTACAAGTATATGGAAGCTACGAAATTTCTACAGGAAGGCAGCATGATCACTGAGGAGTTCATACATATCATGGCAAGAGCCATGTTTGACAGCATGTTTGAAGTCGTCAGACATCGCATGGACAGGGATACCGCCAGAAAATATCTGCATATGCTGGAGAAGTATCACTACGGCGGATGGGGAGCCATCATCAAGCTGGGGTGAATCATAAGATAAGACTGCTATGGAAGATTACGGTAGCAGTCTATCTTAAAAATCAACGGTTAGCTAAAACTAATTCTCAATAAGCAGTGTTATATATAAAAAACAATAGAGCACAAAAATATCCGGAAAAGAGAACGATGAAAATCCGGACGAAATGAAAAGAAATTTTAGAAATTAAGGAATCACATTAAATCAAAGGGAAAGAGGGAAAGATCACATGAAAAAAGAAAGCTCTATGCAGAAGCTGTTCGCCTATGCAGGCAACTACAAGTATCTGACCATGGCATCAGGGATCCTGTCCGCGGTCAGTGCACTGATTGCGTTACTGCCGTTTTATTATATCTGGCGGATCATGCAGGAAGTGGTGCTGGCGGCACCGGATTACAGCAAAGCGCAGAATCTGTCTGGCTTGGGCTGGCAGGCGGTGGGATTTGCACTGTTATCCATGTTCATCTATATCTGCGGACTGCTGTGTTCCCATATTGCCGCATTCCATGTACAGGCCAATATGCGAAGCACCCTGATGCGGCACATTCTGACGCTTCCGATGGGTTTCATGGACAGTGAAGGCAGCGGCAAGATCCGCAAGATCGTCAACGAATCCACTGCGGCCACGGAGACCTACCTGGCACATCAACTGCCGGATAAAGCAGGAGCAGTGGCAACGCCTGTGGGACTGTTGCTTTTGCTGGTAGTATTTGACTGGAAACTGGGCTTATTAAGTCTGGTGCCTGTAGTATTTGCATTTCTCATCATGGGGGCCATGACCGGTCAGCGTATGAAAGACAAGATGGAAGAGTACCAGAATGCGCTGGAAGAAATGTCCAGCGAGGCGGTGGAGTACGTTCGCGGTATCCCGGTGGTCAAGACCTTCGGACAGTCGGTCTTTTCCTTCAAGCGTTTCCAGACTTCGATTAAGAAATATGAAAAATGGACCATCGCATATACGAAAGATCTGATGTGGCCCATGGTCGGTTTCACCACATTGATCAATGCCATCTTTGCCATACTTATCGGTGCGGCCTATTGGTTCGGCGGAGCAAGCGGCGATCCGGAAGTACTGATCAATCTGCTGTTTTACATCATCATTACCCCGTGCTGACTGTGACCCTCGGTAAGATCATGTACGGCGGCGAGAATCAGATGATCGTGGAGGATGCTCTGTAGAGAACGGAAGGCATCTTAAACAGAAAACCTCTGCCGGAGGCAACGACGAAGCAGGAGATTCCGGAATATTCCGTTGCGTTGCAGAACGTATCCTTCCGTTATGAAAATGCCGAGCGCGATGCCCTGCATCAGATCAATCTGGATATCAAAGAAGGAGAGCATGTCGCTTTCGTAGGGCCTTCCGGCGGCGGTAAGACGACGCTAGCCAGTCTGATCGCCCGTTTCTATGATGTCACCGAAGGGAAGATCAGCATCGGCGGCGTGGATGTAAAGGATATTCCTTCCGCACAGCTGATGGATATGGTATCTTTCGTGTTCCAGGACAGCAAACTGTTGAAAATGTCGATCTATGATAACGTCCGCATGGGGAAAAAAGATGCCACCAGGGAAGAAGTGATGGAAGCTTTGAAAAATGCCCAGTGTGAGGACATCATCGCCAAAATGCCGAACGGTGTGGATACGGTCATCGGCAGTCAGGGTACTTATGTCTCCGGCGGTGAGGCACAGCGCCTGTCCATTGCCAGAGCAATGCTGAAAAACGCACCGATCCTGATTCTTGACGAGGCGACCGCTTTTGCCGATCCGGATAATGAGGCGAAGGTACAGCAGGCGTTTACGAAGCTTTCCGCAGGCAAGACTGTGATCATGATCGCACACAGATTGTCCTCCGTTGTGGATGCTGACAGTATCTGTGTCCTGAAAGACGGTGAGATTACAGAGAAGGGTACCCATAAGACATTGCTGGAACAAAACGGACTGTATGCCCGTATGTGGAAAGAGTACAACAAATCCGTCAGCTGGAAAGTAGGAAAGGGGGAGAAATAGAATGAGTAGCTTACAGGCAAAATTGCAGCATAAATATGCGCTTTCCGAAAAAGGTGCGAAGGATATGATAAAGGCATTTGTATCCGTAACATGTTCCGATCTGGTGTTGATGTTCCCGGTATGGATGCTGTATTTTCTGGTAAGAGATTATTTACAGGGTACCATGGCAGGCAGAGGTGTGTTCTACATTGTGGGCTGTGTACTTTGTCTTCTTCTGATCGCCCTGACGACACTGGTGCAGTATCGTGCCACGTTCCTGGCAACCTATGTGGAGAGTGGTGTGCGCAGAATCGCCCTGGCAGAACAGCTGCGTAAGATCCCGTTATCCTTTTTCGGGAAAAAGGATCTGTCCGATCTGACCAGCACCATTATGGCAGACTGTGCCACTATGGAGACCACATCCTCCCATTTCATTCCGGAACTGGTTGGTTCCTGTATCTCTACCACCCTGATCGCTGTGGGTATCCTTTTCCTGAACTGGAGAATGGCAATCGCAGCACTGTGGGTACTGCCTGTGTCTTTCCTTATTGTGGGATGTTCCGGCAGGGTACAGAAGAGCTTAAGTAAGAAGCAGATGAAATTAAAAATGGACTGTGCGGACGGCATTCAGGAATGCCTCGAAACGGTACGTGATCTGCGGGCCAATAATGCACAGGCTGAGTACATGGAAGGCTTAGAGGGCAAGATCCGTGCCGTGGAACAACATGCACTGGTGACGGAGCTTGGTACGGCAGTCTTCGTAGGCGGTGCTCAGATGATCTTAAAGCTTGGTATCGCTACCGTGGCACTGACCGGCAGTGTATTGTTGGTAAAAGAGGAGATCGATATCCTGACCTTCTTCGTATTCCTCCTGTTGGTATCCAGAATGTATGATCCCCTGCAGGTGGCACTGCAGAATCTGGCAGCTATTATCAGTACCGGTGTGCAGTGTGACCGTCTCGACGAGATCCTGTCCCATGAGATCCAGACCGGTGCAGACACCATGGATACCAAGGGGTATGACATTGCATTTTCCCATGTGAGATTCTCCTATGACAGTCATGATACCGTACTTCAGGATGTGACTTTCACGGCAAAACAGGGTGAAGTCACCGCACTGATCGGACCTTCCGGCGGCGGTAAGACCACCGTATCCAGACTGGCTTCCCGGTTCTGGGATATCCATAAAGGTAAGATCACCGTGGGCGGCATGGACATCTCCACCATTGATCCGGAGACATTGATGTCCCTGTACGCCATTGTGTTTCAGGATGTGACACTGTTTGATAATACGGTGATGGAAAACATCCGTATCGGCAGGCAGGATGCTACGGACGAAGAAGTGCTGGCTGCGGCAAAGCTGGCGCATTGCGATGAGTTCGCGGAGAAGCTTCCGAACGGCTGGCAGACCATGATCGGTGAGAACGGTTCGGAACTGTCCGGCGGTGAGAGACAGCGTATCTCCATTGCCAGAGCCTTTTTAAAGGATGCCCCCATCATCCTCATGGATGAGGCAACCGCTTCTCTGGATGTAGATAACGAGACACTGATTCAGGAAGCTCTTTCCAAGCTGATCCGCAACAAAACGGTTATGATCATTGCGCACCGCATGCGTACCGTGGCGGATGCAGACAAGATTGTTGTATTGAAGGATGGCGTGGTGGCAGAGCAGGGAACACCCGCCGAACTGGAAGCAAAGGACGGTATCTACCGGCACATGAAGGCCACCCAGATGGAGGCTGCCGGCTGGAAGTGGTGATTTTGAGAGTGCGAAGCACGGAAAAATCGTATATGAAATGTTCATAGCATAAAGTCAGCGAGATTGCTTGCAGGCAATACAGACAATACAAAGCTTTAAAAATCCGGGATGGTTCATCTCCCGGATTTTTTAATTATTAAGGTAATAATGCTATGAAATACATGCATAAAGCTTGAAAAAAAGATTGGAGTATGTATAATTGTCAAAGAAACACATGCGTAGGAAACGAAAAAAGAAATCAGGTATGTAAGGAACAAAAATAAGACAGAAAATGTGAGGAACACCATGCAGATAACAGCAATGAAAAAAGACGATTTTTACCGGCAGATGTTCAAACTGACCATTCCGATCATTATACAGAATCTGCTCAGTGCAGCGGTGAATTCCGCAGATGTCATTATGCTAAACTATGTGGGACAGTCCGCAATATCCGCAGTATCCCTGGCGTCAAATTTTTCAAATGTCCTGTTTATGGTATATTACGGACTGGGGACGGGAGCCACTCTCTTGTGCGCCCAATATTATGGAAAGGGGAACCTGGAAGCAATTCATACTGTAGAAGGAATCACGCTTCGTTTCTCTATGGCAATCTCATGTATCGTTGCGCTGATTGCTTTTTTTCTGCCGCAGAAGATGATGCTTCTCTTTACTCCTGATCAGGAGCTGATCACCATCGGTGCCTCTTATCTGCGGATCATGGGTATCACATACCTGTGCTGGGGCATCACGGAGGTGTATCTTGCCATCCTGCGAAGCGTAGGCCGTGTGACGGTCAGTATGGCGTTGAATATGTTGGCTTTCGTATTGAATGTCATTCTGAATGCCACATTTATCTTCGGACTGTTCGGCATGCCAAAGCTGGGAGCTACCGGTGTCGCCATTGCCACAGCCCTGTCCCGACTGGTGGAACTGGTGGCATGCGTCATTGTATCTTCCTTGAGCAAAAATGTAAAACTGCATCCGAAGTACCTGTTCGTTCACAGTAAGGTGCTGACACAAGATTTCATGCGTCTGTCTCTGCCCGCACTTTGCAACGATGTGTCCTGGAGTGTGGCGTTTTCCATGTATTCCGTGATCCTGGGGCATCTGGGAACAGATGCAGTGGCTGCTAATTCACTGGTCGTCGTAGTGCGCAATATCGGTACGGTGTTCTGTTTTGCCATTGCCAGTGCAGGTGGCATATTGCTGGGAAATATTATGGGACAAGGCGATCTGGAGAAGTCGAAGAGTTACGCTTCCCGGATGTTGAAGATGACGGTAATCGCCGGAGCTATAGGCGGCCTGATCGTACTGGCAATTACACCCTTTGTGTTACGGTTTGCTACATTGAATGACACAGCCATGCATTATCTGAAATACATGCTGCTCATCAATACTTATTATATTATGGGCGCTGCCGTGAATACGGCGCTGATCGCCGGAGTCTTCCGTGCCGGCGGAGATACGAAGTTCGGACTGATCTGCGATACGATCGATATGTGGTGCTATGCGATCCCTCTGGGATTCTTCGCCGCATTTGTACTGAAACTCCCGGTGCTGTGGGTCTATTTCCTGTTATGTACCGATGAATTCGTCAAATGGCCCTGGGTCATTAAGCATTACCGCGAGGGCAAATGGGCGAAGAATATTACCAGAGAAGAAGTATGATCCTGATTTAATTACATAGCCTTTTCCAGCTCTTCCTGAATCTCGGGGAAAACAGATAACATGGGCTTTACGTCTTCTTTTTTAATGATACGTGCCACGTAATTTTTTGTGATCTTCATTACTACGGGAGACAGGGCTATGACACCGATCAGGTTGGGGATCGCCATCAGACCGTTGAAGGTATCGGACAGATCCCAGGCAAGACCTAAGTTCATGGTGCAGCCGATGAAGATCATCAGTACGAATGCAATCTTGTAGACAATGGTGGATTTCGTACCGAATAAATATTCACATGCCTTGGAGCCGTAGTGACTCCAGCCCAGTACAGTAGAGAAGGCGAACAGCAGGATCGCAATGGCGATGAAGGCAGGACCGAAGCTCCCGAATACGGTAGCAAAAGCCTGACCCACCAGAGCGGAACCGGATACATCCACCAGTACGGCACCGGTATCCAGGTCGATCAGTCCGGAGGACAGAACTGCGAAAGCTGTCAGCGTACATACGACCATGGTGTCGGCGAAGACTTCGAAGATGCCCCACATACCCTGACGTACGGGCTCTTTTACGTTGGAGCTGGAATGTACCATAACAGAAGAACCAAGACCGGCCTCGTTAGAGAACACACCACGCTTCATGCCCCAGGTCAGAGCCAGCTTCACTCCGGAGCCCACGATACCGCCGCCTACGGCGCGCAGACCGAATGCTCCTTTGAAGATTGCGGTGAATACAGCACCCACGTGGCTGATATTCGCAAAAAAGATTACCAAAGCACCGATGACATAGGCAATCGCCATGAAAGGAACCAGCTTTTCGGTGACAGCTGCGATTCTTTTTAATCCGCCGACAATGACCAGCGCACCGATGATCACCAGAACAATGCCGGTGGCGGTAGCGGGAATGGAAAAGGCGGAGGTCATATTTGCAGCAATCGAATTGACCTGACTCATGTTGCCGATACCAAAGGAGGCTAACAGGCAGAAGGCAGAGAACAGCACAGCCAGTACAGCACCGATCTGTTTACAGCCCCTATAGGAGCCGAGACCGTCCTTTAAGTAGTACATGGCACCGCCGCTCCACTCGCCTTTTTCATTTTTGCGGCGGTAGTACACACCCAGCACGTTTTCCGAAAAGCTGGTCATCATGCCCAGCAACGCCATGACCCACATCCAGAAGATGGCCCCCGGGCCTCCCGAGACGATGGCCGTGGCCACGCCCACGATGTTGCCGGTGCCGATGGTGCCCGCCAGCGCCGTGCACATGCTCTGGAACTGGCTGATGGCCATGTCCTCCTTGCTGGTGTGGGCGGTGACATCCTTATTGGTAAAGATGGCGCCGATGGTGTGCCGGAGCCAGTAGCCCATCCTCCGGAACTGGAAAAAACCGGTGCGGATGCTGAGCCAGAGGCCGGTGCAGAACAGCAGCGCCAGACCGAACGGCCCCCAGACGAAGCCGTTGACCACGTTGTTGATCCGCGTGACGATGTCTACCATAGGAATCCTCCTCCAAATATCCCAAACAAAATGCGGGCAGAACCTCTTTCCCAAAGGCTCTGCCCGCAAAAAACGCAGCGTATGACTCCGCGCAGGATATGCTTCCTGCACAAAAGACGTTTGCTCTGTCCTTCTGCCTGAGAGATCGGCCCATTCGGCCTTACACCTTCGGCACCCGCTTTCTGCGGGCTTCTCCAGAGTGCGGCACACCCGGCGCACCGGGCGGCACATCTTGTGATTTCGTTCTCCCTTTATGCACAGCTGTGCACAGTAGAAAAACTTTATCATATTTTCGGCTTCTTGGCAAGCCTTTCACCGCATTTTACGCTCCGGTTTCATCTTTTATTCCGGAAGGTGAATTTTATTTTGGTATGACTTTCTCTTGTCTTTATCGGTCGATGGGCGGCACATCATCGGGACTGCCCATCGTGTCCAGCCACTCCAGCGCTTTCAGCTGGGGCGGCAGATGCGGCACCGGTTCGCTGTCCGGGTCGTCGTCGGGCGGGGCCACGAGGTCTTTCGGGCTTTCGGCCCCTTTGAAACCATGGGCAAGGCCGTCCGGGCTGGCGTCGCCGTCGCGGCGGGCTGTCTCACAGCAGTCCAGCCCCCCCTAGGCACTGGCCGG
>ENA-ORNF01000446-ORNF01000446.1-human-gut-metagenome-genome-assembly--contig:-NODE-446-length-42453-cov-3.538492_pt1 | contig 42453 bp, 41 predicted proteins | sample MGYA00242110_ERZ509012 | MGnify/ENA primary metagenome ERZ509012 (study PRJEB26280, sample SAMEA2338714) | human gut metagenome | biome: human gut; feature: human-associated habitat; material: faeces...
ACAAGAAAAAGAAACCATCGAAAAAAAGAAAATTGTATTTTTAGGTGATTCTATTACAGAAATGTATGATTTACAAAAATATTTTCACAATAAAGACTATGTTAATAGTGGTATTAGTGGTCATACAACAACTAATGTTTTATTCCGTATTAAAGATCGTGCAGTTGATTATAATCCTAAAAAAATTTTTCTTTTGATTGGTGTAAATGATCAAATGACTAGAGATTTAGACAATACAGAAGCAATTGAAAATATTGAAAACATTATTATTCGTCTCCAAGATTTAGCTCCTTATACAGAACTTTATATTGAAAGTATTTTACCTGTTAATAATAGTGACGATGAAAAAATTGATTACGATATGGTTGATGAAAGAAAAAATAAAAATATAAATGTTATGAATGATGAAATTAAAAAATTGTGTGAGAAATATGATGTTACATATATTAATTTACACGATAAATTTACAGATGAAGATGGAAATTTAAAATTAGAATATACGAAAGAAGGATTACATCTTTCCGATAAAGGTTATGAATTAATGACAAAAGAATTAAAGAAGTATTTATGATAAATACTTCTTTTTATATTGCTCTAATACTTGCTTATTCTTTTTTAAATATTTTGCTGTTTTTACTCCTACATAACGAATATGCCATGGTTCAAATGAAATTTCAGTCATATTTTCTTTTCCTTTAGGATATCTTAAAATAAAACCAAAAGATGGTAAAAATTTATATATTTGTTTAAATTCGGTTATATGTTTTTCTAATTCATAATTATTTTCTAAATAATAACCATTTATATTTAACGTTAAATCTATAGCTAATCCAGTATGATGTTCGCTCTTATAAGGCTGTGAAACATATTTTCTTGCATATTCTATACCATATTCTTTTTGTATTTCAGATAGTATTTCTTTTTGTTCTTCAATGCTGCGATAACCACTATCTATTGCTATAATAATGCCTGTTTTATGAAATACTTTCTTTTTTAACTTTAAATATTTTTTTCTCACTTTTCGTTCTAAATAAAAAACCATGTTTCTTTCTACAATTGGTACAAGATCAATCTTATGAATTGTTTCTTCGCAAATAGGATGGTTTTTATTTATTAATAATTGATAATTCATAGTCCACCTCTTTTTATATTATACAAGAAAAGTAAGATATATATCTTACTTTTCTGATTCTTCTAACATATTTGTAATAAATATCCCATATCCTTTAGTCGGACTATCGACAACAACATGAGTAACAGCAGCGATTATTTTATTATTTTGCACAATTGGCGAACCACTCATACCAGCAACGACTCCCCCACTTTTTTCTAATAATTCAGTATCCGTAATCGTAAATAAAATATTTTTATTTTTTTCAGAATTATCACTTATTTTCAGTATTTCAATTTCATACTCTTTCACCTGTGTTCCTTCAATTACAGTAAACATGGAGGCTTTTCCTAATTGAATTTCATCTGGAGTTGCAACTGGATATAATTTCCTATTAGAAATTGTATCTGTATAATTTCCAAATATTCCTTCCTCTGTATTTGCAAATACATCTCCATTCACTTGTTCAGAATAAAATTTTGCATTCTTTTCCCCTGGAGAACCAACTTCACTACGTACTATGTTTGTAACACTAGTATCGAAAATTTTACCATCTTTAATTTCTAATATTTTACCAGTCTCTTTTTCGATAATTTCATGACCTAACGCACCAAACTTTTTGGTATTAGGATCGATAAAACTAAGTGTACCAATTCCTGTAATACTATCTTTTACATATAAACCTGTTTTGCAAATAGAGTCTTCTTTTTCAATTTTTAAATCGGTTGTTTTTTTATCTAAACCTCTTATATAAGTAACCTTAATACTTTCATCATTTTCATGCTCATGAATTACTTGAACCATATCATTGATACTCATAATACTTTGATTATTAATCGCTACAATCATATCACCACTTTTTAATCCAGCTTCTTTGGCAGGATAACCATTCTTTACTTTATATGTTCCTATAATCATAACACCTTTTGAACGTAATTCAATTCCTATATTATCTCCACCAATATATACTTGATCTGAATAAGCCAGTGTATGTGTTGGTATAATAATAAATGTTAGAAGAAAAACCAATAAAAAATTTTTTAATTTTTTTAATTTCATAATTCATCTCCTTACATTTATCGATAGACTACACTATTATTATGAACTTGAAAAAAAATATTATAGTAACAAAAAAATGCCAATTTTTTTTGGCATTTAATCTAAAGTGTTTTCTTCTCTTTCAATAGAAAAATCTTGTTCTGTTCCATCTTCTAGTACAATTTTTGATACTTGTTCTTCAATTTCTTTTAATTGTTTATCACACTCTTGAACTAATTTCATAGCATCTGTATATTTTTTTATTGATTCTTCTAAATCTACTTCGCCACTTTCTAATTCATTAATTGTTTGTTCTAATATTTTCATTTTATCTTCAAATTTCATTTCTTCTTTTTTCATGATTTTAATCCTTCCTTACTTAATACTTTAGTATTTACAATTCCATCTTGCATTCTAATTTGCAATAATTCACCAACTTTGACATCTTCTATTTTTTTAACTAAATGATTTTCTTGATAAGAAATTGCATATCCTCTCCCTAAAATAGATAAAGGATTTAACATTTCCAATTTATCAATAACATGCTTTAATTGTTGCTCTGATGATTCATATAATCTATTTGGTTTTTTTAAAATAGAAGATTGTTTTAAAATAATAAATTCATTTTTTACTTGTTGTAATTGATTCATAACAGTTGTTCTCAGTTTTTCATAAGTTAAATCCAATTGTTGTTTTTTTGGTTCATAAATGGCATTTGGATTCTTTAATACATAACTTGTTTTCAAACTGTCAAAATAAATTTTTTGATAATTAATAGTTTTATTCATTGCTTCTTTCATACGAGCTTGATACTGTTTTAATTGCTCCTCTAATTCAGAAATATGAGGAACTGCCATTTCTGCTGCACCAGTCGGTGTTGGTGCTCTAAGATCACTAACAAAATCGCTAATAGTATAATCAACTTCATGACCCACTGCACTAATTACAGGTACTTTAGAAGCAAATATAGCACGTGCTACACATTCTTCATTAAATGGCCACATATCTTCAAGTGAACCACCCCCACGTCCCACAATTAATACATCCAAATCATAATTTTGCGCTAATTCTATCTTTTTTACAAGATCATCTTTGGCTAAATCGCCTTGTACTAAACTTGGAAATAATATCGTTTCACATATTGGATATCGTCTTTTAATCGTCGATAATATATCACGAATAGCAGCCCCTGTTGGTGCAGTGATAATTCCAATTTTTTCCGGATATTTTGGAATTGGCTTTTTATACTTTTTATCAAATAATCCTTCCTTAGAAAGTTTCTCTTTTAATTGTTCAAAAGCAACATACAAATTACCAACACCATCTTCAATCATGTCTTCAACATAAATTTGATAATTTCCTGTAGCTTCATATACGCTTACTCTTCCCATTAATAATACTTTCATACCATCTTTGGGAATAAATTTCATTTTACGTGCGTTAGAAGCAAACATAATAGCATTAATTTTACTTGTTTCATCTTTAATAGAAAAATAATAGTGACCTGTTGTATGTGCTTTAAAGTTAGATATTTCACCTTTTAAATAGACTTTTCTAAGGTGAGTATCTGTTTCAAATTTCATCTTTAAATATCTAGTCAAAGCACCTACTGTCAAATATTTACTGATATCCATAACATCACCATAATCATTATATCAAAATACAAACATACGTTCAATAGTTTTTAAGACATATACAAAAAAAGATGCTATGCATCTAATATATCATGATAAATGGCATCTAAAGCTGCATTAATCATTTTTCTAACATCATCATCACTATAATCTTTTGCAAGTTCAATTGCTTCATTAATCGCTACAACAGGAGGTGTCTCTGTATATTTTAATTCATAAATTCCCATACGTAAAATTGCTTGATCTGTATTTCCTAAACGATCAATCGTCCAATTTTTTAAATACTTATTAGCAAGTGCATCAATTTCATTTTGATAAGTTAATACTCCATACACAATCTCTTTTACAAATTCATTCTCTATTTCACAATTTTCTTTCATAACATCTTCTAATTGATAAGATACTTTGTTCTTTTGATAAACATTAATTTGATATAAAATTGTCATAATTTTTTTTCTTAATTCAGTTCTTGTTAGTTGTTCCATAATTCTCACCTATTCCATTTTAACATAATTTAAAAAAAATAGAAATAATAAAAGAATCTCTATTTCAATTTACTTTATATCTATGTAATTATTATTTTAAACGTTGATTTAAAATTTCTCTCAAGTGTTCAATTCTGTCATAATTATCAGGTTTTGTAATACTCATACTTATTTTAAAAGATTGATACATTTTAAACATTAAAATAAATACACTCAAAAAAGAGACAAAACAACCAAATAAATAAACATCAATTGCAACAAAATAAATCCCAAGCCCTAAAAAAATCAAGCAAATAATAATAGATAACATCAAACTTACTTTATTGTGCGTTTCTAATTCTAAAATTGAAATCTTAGATTTTAAATATTCAACTTGATCATCTTTTGATAATTTCATTTCATTCATTTTATCAATAATATTATTGTAAATAATTTCATTTTTATTTTTTTCATTTCCACGAATTAAAATACTAACAGGTTCAAACTCCTTTTTCATGAAAATCCCCCCAATTGCTTTCTAGTATAACAAAAAAAAGGAAAACTTCCAAGTGTTCTCCTCTAATTTTCAATAAATTTTTCACCTTTTCCACGATAAAGTGCAACAATTGCGAAAATATTTAAATATAATATCATCGTTGCAAGAATAGCCCATCCTAAAATAGGAACAATTAAACATATCATCCATGTATATGGACAAGCATAAATCTCTGATCCAGGAACTTCTAATTTCTTAGACACAATTGTTAAAATTTGAAATTCAAACACAGCAAACATAATCACTGCTGGAAAGAAACAACAAAGTACTCCAATCAACCAATAGTACCATTTTGCATACCATGCATCTTTAGAAAAAACATCACCTAATGTTAATGCAAGAACAATACTAAAAATACCTGTTTCTCCTACCAATAATAAAATTAACCAAAACCACCATTTATCTCTTTTTAACATATCTTTCATTTTATCACCTTATATCAAAAGTATACCACAAAATATAATACATATACTACTTCTTTTTTTCTAACTCTTTTAACTCAAATAATGTTGTTAATGCTTCCATAGGAGTCATATTTAATGGTTCAATTTCTTTTAAACGTTTTGAAATTTCACTTTCTTGTTCTGTTTCAAATTCTAATGGTAATGTTTCTTGAATCACTCTCGTTGTTTTTTTATCATTTCCTTCATATAATTTTAAAATTTCACTAGCACGATGAATGAGGGTTTCTGGTAGATCTGCTAATTTTGCAACGTGTATTCCATAACTTTTATCTACACTGCCTTCTTTAATCTTATGTAAAAATACTAAGTTACCATCTTCTTCATAAGCACTAACATGAATGTTTTTTAATTTTGGTAAAGTAGTTTCTAAATCAGTTAATTCATGATAATGAGTAGAAAATAATGTTTTAGCATGAATATGATTATGAATATATTCAATAATTGCTTGTGCAAGCGCCATACCATCATATGTAGCGGTTCCTCTACCCAATTCATCAAATAAAATTAAACTTTTAGAAGTAGCATTACTAATCGCATGATTTGCTTCTTTCATTTCTACCATAAATGTACTTTCTCCACTTACCAAGTCATCACTCGCACCAATTCTAGTATATATTGCATCAAAGATTGGTAATATTGCTTTACTAGCAGGGACAAAACAACCCATTTGAGCCATAATTACAGTAATAGCTAATTCTCTCATATAAGTAGATTTACCAGCCATATTAGGCCCTGTTATTAATTCTATATCCGTATTTTCATCCATAACAATATCATTTGAAACAAATTCACCATCTAATACTTTTTCAACTACTGGATGACGATTATCACGTATTTCAACATACCTTTTATCCGTAATCACTGGCCTTACATAATGATTCTCCTCTGTTACAGTTGCAAAAGCCTGTAATACATCTACATCACTAATCACACGAGCAATTTCTTGTAATCGAGGAATATACTCTTTTACTTTATCCCTGATTTCAGTAAACAACTGATACTCTAGTTCAATAATTTCTTCTTCGGCATTTAATATCATTGCTTCTTTTTCTTTTAAAATCGGACTAATATAACGTTCACAATTAGTAAGCGTTTGTTTTCGTTCATAACCATATTCATCTTTTACAAGACTTACTTGTCCTTTGGAAACTTCTATATAGTAACCAAACACACGATTATAACCAACTTTTAAATTTTTAATGCCCGTTCGTTCTCTTTCTTCCATCTCAAAACGAGCAACAAAATCTTTTCCACCTTTTCTCAGTTCTTTTAATTCGTCCAATTTACTAGAATAACCTTCTTTAATTAAATAACCTTCACGAACAGTCATTGGTGGATTTTCATAAATTGCTTTTTCTAGAACTTGATATAATTCAGGAAGTGTTTCAATTGTCTCATTGTAATTCAAATCAGCTAATAAATCTTTAATTACTGGTAATACTGCCAAAGAAGTTTTTAGTTGCAATAAATCTCTTGCATTTGCACTACCAAATGCAATTCTACCACTGAGACGTTCTAAATCATATACTTCATACAAATTATGGCTTAAATCTTCTTTTTGAATAAATTTTTCAAGCATGGTATCAATCATATTATAGCGTCTATTAATTTCTTCTTTATCAATTAAAGGATTTTCTATAAAATGTTTTAAACGACGTGATCCCATAGCTGTTTTTGTACGATCTAATAACCAAATTAAAGAATTATTTCTTTGATGTAAACGTAACGTCTCTGTTAACTCTAAATTTCTCTTTGTATGAATATCCATTCGTAAATATTTCTTTAATTCTCTTATTTGTACTGTTTGAAGATGTGAAAGACTACGTTTTTGTGTATCCGTCACATAAGTAAGTAAATGTTTTACTGTCTCAATATAACGTGGATCAGACAAATCTTGATATAATTTTTCATATTCCACATAAGTTTCAATTGTGTCATAAATACTTACTGTAATATGAAATTGTGTTTGAAGCATATGAATTAATTTAGTATCTACTTTACTAGTAACAACTACTTCTTTTAGACCTAAACTAACAATTTCTCCAACGACTTTAGCAAGTTGATGTTCTACTAAATAAACAAAAATTGCACCTGTAGTAATATCAGCATAACTAATTCCATAAGCATGCCCAAAATCAATGACATTTCCAATATAATTATTTTCTTTTTCATCTAGATTTTCAGTATCAATTACAGTTCCTGAAGTAATAACTTGAACAATTCCTCGCTTCACAATTCCTTTAGCAGATTTAGGATCTTCTAACTGTTCACAAATTCCTACTTTATAACCTTTTTCAATTAATTTTTCAATATAAATATTTGCTGCATGATGAGGAATTCCACACATTGGTATTCGTTCATCTAATCCGGCATTTTTACCTGTTAAAGTAAGTTCTAACTCGCGCGATACTAATTCTGCATCTTCAAAAAACATTTCATAAAAGTCTCCTAAACGAAAAAATAAAATCAAATCACGATTTTGCTCTTTTAGTTCTATATATTGTTGCATCATTGGAGTTACTTTATTTTTATCTACTTCACACAACTTCATACTTCATCACCACTTACTTATTTTAACATAAAAAATAGAAAAAAGCCCATATTTCCACAGCTTTTTTCTATTTTTGTTTTTCTAAATATTTGATTGCATCATCAAAAGTTTTAACTTTTACAATTTTTATTTTATAATTTCTTTCTTCTTTTAATTTTTTAGCATCCTGGTAATTTTCACCTTCAGGAACAAAAAATATATCAGCTTTTGCTTTCTCTGCTCCCATTAACTTATAATGAATACCACCAATGCTTCCTATATTCCCATTTGTATCAATCGTTCCTGTGCCTACGATTTTTAGACCATTTGTCAAATCTTTATCAATAAGTGATTGATAGATTGTAAGTGCTGTCATAAAACCTGCTGATGGTCCTGATTCACTTTTTTTAAAAGTAATTTCTATTTCAGGTTTTGTTTCTATTTCTCTTAAAAAAGATACAATTACACCTAACAGCTTTTTACCATCTTGTTTTTGAACTGTCACGGGTACCGTCAAATGTTTATTATTACGTTTTACTTCCATTTGAATCGTATCACCAACATCTTTTTGATTTACAATTTTCGTTAAATCATCTTTTGAAGTTAGAACTTTTCCATCTGCTTTTAAAAGTTCATCACCTACTTTCAATTCCCAATCAATATTAGGATCAAGATAAGTAATATACATCATTTCTTTTTTTATTTTTACCTCTTTACCTGCTTTACGATATGCAAGCAAAATAGCTTCTTGATTTGCTTCTTCTAACATCAAATGATTTCTTAAATAAGTTGCTTCTTGATTTTCATTGATATCTTTTGTTTCTATTTTTTGTAAATCCCAATCAGGTATGATATAAGAAAGAATTGCTGTAATAAGACAACCACGATATTCAGATACATAAGCCAAATTATAAGTACCTTTTGTATTTATTTTTTCATCAATTTCAATTTTTTTTGAAATATCCATAATGCCACCTGGTGCTTCTACAACATAAGGAATTGGAAACATTAAAATTGCATAAATTACAAAAAAAAGAATTAATTCTAAATAATAATGACGTAAAAATTTTTTTATTTGTTCATATAATTTACTAAGCATAATCTCCTCCTTAATAAGGGTATGAAAGAAAGGATAAAAACATGTTTCAAAAAGTCATAAGTATGAGTATCATTACATTGTTATTAAGTATTGCTGTTTTCATATTAACGCAATCACAAGCAGTGATGTCTTCTGTTATTTTCTCATTTCAAATTTGGAAAAATAATATTTTTCCATCATTATTTCCTTTCTTCTTACTTTCTGAACTACTCATTCAATATGGTTTTGTTGAATTTTTAGGAGAACTTTTAAAACCTTTGATGAACCGAGTATTCCGTATTTCAAATCATACTGCTTTTATTTTTGTTATGAGTATTATATCAGGATTTCCATCAAATGCCAAATATACAAAAGCATTATTAGAAGAAAAAAAGATTAATGATCAAGAAGCAACTAAAATACTACTTTTTACGCATTTTTCAAATCCTGTATTTATTTTAGGTGCAGTTTCTATTTCTTTTTTAGGAAACAAAGAAATAGGAGGACTTATTTTAATTTGTCACTATTTGACAAATATTGTTTTAGGTATTTTATTTAGAAATTATCATCCAAGTCCTAAGACAAATTGCCATGTTTCTATTTTAAAAGCAATTCACCATTTAAATCAAAAAAGAATAAGTCAAAAAGAAAGTTTCCCAGTTATTTTTACTAATGCTTTGAATCATACAATTCAAACGTTGCTTTTTATTTTAGGTGTTACAACTTCTTTCTTAATTATTACCACTCTTTTAAATCAGCAATTGCACCTTCCACCATTACAGCAAAGTATCTTGAATGGCTTTTTTGAAATGACTCAGGGATTAAAGTATATCAGTATGTTAAATATTCCATTAAAAATGAAAGGCGTTTTAACAGTCATGATTTTGTCATTTGGAGGATTTAGTGTACATATGCAACTAATTGGATTATTAAGTAAAACCAAAATAAAATATTTTCCTTATTTAACAGCACGTATTTTGCATGCCGCAATTGGATCAATCATGTTTTTTTATTTATTTGAATTATGGATGCCCTAATGGACATTAGTTATTAAATCTTAAAAGATAACCATCTGGATCTTGTATTAAAAATTCTTTATCCTCATATATGGTATCATTTGCCTGATATTTATTTACCATAAATTCTTTGAAAAAAATTACATTTTTTTGTTTTAACGTCATATAAAATTGATCAATATTAGAAATACTCATACTGATATTAATACCTCGCCCAAATGGATATTCTAATTTTCCAGTATTCCAATGCTGATTAATTTGTTCAATCATAATTTGATTATTCTCTAATTGTAAAAAAGCAAAATAATCATCTTTTCTTTCATATACAACATGAAAACCAAGTAATTGATAAAATTTTTTACTTTTTTCAAAATCCGTCACACTTAGTTCTGGAATTAAACTATTATATTTCATATGCTTTTTTCTCCTTCGTTTAAAATAGTAAAAAGGTATTAAATTTAATACCTTTTTTGTTTTAATTTTGAATACTGATTAAAGTAATTCTAGCATATCCGTTTCCTTCATTTCCTAAGGTTTCAACACCTATTCTTGCATTTGGCATAAGATGACCACCATCAATCATTTTCCCATTAGTAAAAACTTTGCCTGAAAAATGATTAGGGCTTCCACTTGCCGCACCACTACTGTTTACCGAATTACAGCCCGTATAACCAGATATAAAGGATGATCCTCCACCGGCACCAGCATGCCATGCAGATCCACCACCGCCGTAGTAGCCTCCGCCTCCACCAGCACCAACATGGCTCGTATCACCAGGACCAACTCCCCCAGTTCCACCAATTCCAAATTTACCAGCTGATCCAGAAGTTGCACTGCTTCCAATTCTTCCTCCAGCTGTTTGTGTACCACCATAACCAACATAATCACCAGTTATTGCTGTTATATGGGCTGAACCAGTTCCACCTGTTAAAGTTCCACCTACTCCGCCTTGGGCATTTTCGGCATTAGAAGTAACTCCGCCGCCACCGGCAGCGACCATAATACGATTCTTTAATCCTGTTGCATCATTCCATGCTCCACCAGATAAACGAACATCTGTGGCTCCTCCACCTTTTTTATTAGAAACAGAAGAAGATCCTCCACCGTTAAAAGTAGAATTTTCCTGACCAACATAAACATATAATTTTTCACCTTTATTTAATACAATATTTCCAGAAGTATAGGCTCCATTTCCACCACCTTCAGCATCTCCACTACCGCCTTCGGCACCCCATAATTCAATTTGATAAGTTCCCTTATAAGGGGCTTGAAAAACTTGTGCGGAATTAACATAATCAAAATCATATGTTTTTTGTTTTACTGTTACATTTCTAGTTCTAGTATAAGTTTTACCACTATAAGTAACTTTATAAGTCAAAGTATAAGTTCCCTCCGATTTACCAACAGTTCCTGAAACAGTAACACCATCTGTTCTTTGGGTTGAACTAGAATCTAACCAAAAATAACCCGGCTCTTGATATGGAGTATCAGTAGAAATCACCATATTTTGAGAACCTTTCAAATATAAAATATTATCCGAAACATTATCAAAAACTAAATCATTAAAAGAGGTTTCATAACTATTATATTGATAAACAATATTAATTCCGTAATCTCCTTCCACTAATTTATGAGTAATTGGTATTTTAATTTTAATGATAGAGTCATTTTTAATACCTCCACCCGTTGTAATTACTTGCTCATTCGATACATCAATTGTTCCAAAACTACTTCCTTCTAGTAACTTTAAGGCAAAAATACCATATCTAAAATAGTGATTTGCAGTATCTAAAGTCAATCTTTTTGTTGTCGCATCATCATAAAAGAAATCTAAACAATTTTTACCACAATTTGTAGCTAAAACTAATTTTTTATTTTCTAAATCATCTTCTAATTCTCGAACCATTAATGCTTGTTTTTGTAAAAGTTCTGTTTTTAATCTAGAATCTACTGCTAAATTTTTTAAAGAATAAAGTAAATTAAATAGAAAATAAGCAACAATCATCGCTAGTGCAAAAGAAACCACTAACTCAACAACCGTAAACCCTTTGTTATTCTGTTTCAACATATTATATGCCTCCAAATCCAGTAACTTTTATTGATGCATAAGTACCATCTTTAAATTCTACTATCAGTCGATAACGATTGACATCTTTATCATATTTTATTTTTTTGATATAATCTCTAGTTTCACGATTAATATCTGTACCATTTTTAGAGTTATTCATATATGTACTACTATCTAAATAATGTAATAAAAAAGATAAATCTTCAAATGTAAAATAAACATGTTCAATATTTAAAATATCTTTTAAACGAGCACAATAATTTGGCTCATCTAATAATTGTCCTGGACAAGTAGAAAGATCTAAATAATATTTTTTTTCACATTCTGATTGTCCTTCACATTCTTTTTTTAATGCATCAACAAGTGTAGCATAACTAGCCTCTTTAATATAAGTTGAAAAATTACTAGCTGCATACATTCCTGTAACAGTATTATATTTAAAACTATCATCAAATCCTTTTTTTATGGAACGAAATTGAACAAATAGAAAAACCAGTGTCGTTAGAATAAACACTGATACTAATAACGTTTCTACCAAAATAAACCCCTTATTATTTTTTTGCATAACATAGCTCCTTTATTATTGTTATTTTTCTATTTCTATTATATAATATATTTAGGCTAAATGCTAGTCATTGAAATAAAAAAAGAATAGAAAAGAAATGAGGTTGACAAAATGATACGTGTTTTTGATTTTCATAAAATGCCTATTGTTGATGTAGTAAATGAAATTTTATATGATTCTGCAAAAAGGGGTGCTTCTGATATACACTTCGATCCCCGTAGCAATCACATGATTATTCGAATTCGTATTGACGGTTCACTAGAAGATTATGCAGATGTTCCACAAGACGTTGAGAAGAACTTAACAACACGTGTAAAAATTATTGCTTCTATGAATATTACAGAATCTAGATTACCACAAGATGGAGCAATTAAAATAAAAATACGTGATTTAAATCTTGATTTACGTGTGTCTAGTCTTCCTACAAATCATGGAGAAAAAGTTGTTATTCGTATTTTAGACTACAGCCGTAGTTTTAGTGGATTAGAAGCTCTAGACTTTAGTGAAACAAATTATAAAAAAGTATTAGAAATGGTAAAAAGACCAAATGGAATTATTCTTGTAACCGGAGCTACTGGTAGTGGTAAATCAACTACAGTATATTCTATCTTACAACGTTTGAATCAGCCAGATACAAATATTATTACTGTAGAAGATCCAGTTGAAATGGAAATTGAAGGAATTAACCAAGTACAAGTAAATTCAGAAATTGGGCTTACATTTGCTTCTGCATTACGTTCTATTTTACGTCAAGACCCAAACATTATTATGATTGGGGAAATTCGTGATACGGAAACAGCACAAATCGCAGTTCGTGCTTCTATCACAGGACATTTAGTATTATCGACTATTCACACCAATAACTCTTTAAATACCATTGAACGTCTAACAGATATGGGTGTAGAAAAATATTTACTTGCTTCTTCTTTGGAAGGAATCATATCTCAAAAATTAGCACGTCGTCTTTGCCCAAAATGTAAGAAGGAAAGACCTGCAAATGATTATGAAAAAGAATTAATGAAAAAAACACTTGGTGTTGATATTGAAAAAACTTGGACAACCGTTGGATGTGATGAATGCCAAGGCGGTTATAAAGGACGTACGGCAATTCATGAAGTATTATTGATTAACCAAGAAATCCGTGATGCAATCAGTAATGGAATGAGAAAAGAAGATTTAAGAAAACTAGTTTATACTGGTACCAGCACATTACTTCAAGATGGATTAGAAAAAGCATTAAAGGGTGATACTACAATTGAAGAAATTTTAAAACTAATTGAACTTGATGTAGATGATATTAAAGAAGAAGGAGATCTTAACATTAAAGACTCTTTAGAAGAAATCAAAATTGCTAATGAAAGTAAAAAATCAAATCAATTAAATGAATTAAAAGAAAAAATTATTATCAATAATTCTAAAGATAAACAAGAAATCGATGCAGAACCACTCTTTTAATTAATAAAAAAAGGAAGAATAATCTTCCTTTTTTTAATACATAATTAACATATTTATCAATTGATCCCATGGAATATTTAAAAATAATAAAATAGCTGCACCTAAACATAAATAAGGGCCAAATGGAATAATATGTGTTTTCTTATACTGAAATAAAATTGATATTGGTAATCCAATGAGAGAACCCACAAAGATTGATAAAACTGCCATTGGGAATCCTAAAACAACTCCAAAGAAGAATAATAGTTTAATATCTCCTCCACCCATAGATTCTTTTTTAAATAAATAATCACCAAATAACTTAATACCCCACATAAAGAAAAATGCACCAATGCCTTGTATGAAATGAGAAACAGTATAGCCAATCCCATAGGCTGGAATCTGTAATAACATAATGCAGATTGTTCCAATTACTAACAATTCATCTGGAATAATCATATCTTCAATATCACTAGATACAATCATAACTAAAAAAGAAATAAAGCAAATAGCGATTACAAATTGCCAACTCCATCCAAATATTATAAAACAAAGTGAAAAGCAAATACCCGTAATAAATTCACTAATTGGGTAATAAGGTGACAATTTTTTATGACACCATTTACACTTCCCTTTTTGTAATAAATAAGACAAAATTGGGATCAATTCTAAAGCTCCCAATTTATGCTTACAATAAGTACAATGACTACTTGGATATACAATAGACTCATTATGAGCAAGTCTAGAACCTACTACATTGAAAAATGAGCCAAAAATTGTTCCAAATATAAATAAACAAATAATATAATACCATTCCATACTATCAACTCTTCTACATAACTGTGTCGTATAAAGTAAACATTGGAATAACAATCGCAAGTATAATTACTCCAACAATACCTGTTAGCATAATAATCATTGCAGGCTCAATAAACGTTTTAATACGTGTAACTGCTTGTTTATGAAGTTCCTGATAATATGCAGAAACTTTTTTCATCATTTCTGGTAATTCACCAGTTTTTTCACCTGTTACCAACATCTCGTATGCTGGCACTGGAAATGCCCAATGATTAGCAAATGCTGCTGATATTTTTTCACCACGTGATAAATTATCAATTGTATCATGTATTAACTCTTTATATATTTCATTATCAGTAATACGTTGTAATATTTCCATACTATCAGTAATAAAGACATTATGTTCCATTAAACTAGATAATGTTTTAGTAAATGTAGTTACTTCATTATAAATTACAACATTACCAAAAATAGGTAAATGCATAACAAATGATTGTACATTTCTTTTAAATGGTTGAATATTTTTATAACAAAGATAAAATACAATAATCAATAAGATAATTACGATCATAATCAAAATAAAATATTTTTTTAAGAAATCGGATAATGCCATAATAGCAAGTGTAATTCCTGGAATTTTAGTTGCATCCATACTTTCAAAAATTTCAACAAAACGAGGAACAATGAACAATAACATAAATGCAAAAACACCCATGGAAAGAACAAATACAATAGCTGGATACATCATTGCTGTAATCATTTGCTTACGAGTACGATCCATTTCTGTATAATATTCTGCCATATCATCCAATACTTCTGGTAGTTCACCAGTCATCTCACTAGACTTTACCATATTTACAAGTAACTTAGGGAATGCTTTTTGCTGTCTAGCAAGTGCATCACTAAATTCTAATCCAGTAGATAAATCATACAAAATTTCTTTAAATACACTATTATAACCTTTATTTTTAGCATATTGACGAGCCAAAATATGCAATGCATCAATTAAAGTAATTCCTGCTTTCAAATAAGTAGATAATTGTGTTAAAAAGAAAATTAAGTCTTTCGTTTTTATCTTTACGTGAGAACTACCCACATTTCCATGAAATAAACTAATCCAACGACTTGTTTTAATACTGTATACTTGATATCCTTCACTTAGTAAAAATGAGTGTACTTCAACTTTAGAAAAAGCATCCATATATCCTTTAATCATTTTTCCTTCAGGAGTACATGCCTCATACTCATACATAATTTTAACATCGCTTTTTTCTGCATCTGCACCATTATAATCGATCAACATTTCTTGGCGTTTTACATCACGTTGATTACGCATACTATGTAACAATGGTGAATTTTCAATAATATTTTTAAAACGTTCTATTAAAGAAAATTTCTTTTCTTTTTTCTTTTTTACTCCTAAAGTTTGTTCTCTTAATTCCTTTTTTGCTTGTTCTATTTTTTGGACACTGACAGATTTTGCAGCATTAATTAATTCCTGTTCTTCTCTTTTTGCAGCACGAGCTTTTTCTTCTCGTTTAGCCTCTACTTTTCTTAAATATGGTCTGAATAAGTGACGAACAGATTCAAACCCAATTTGAATCCAAATAATAAATGCTAAAACTCCGGTCCATGCATATGCTGGAATTCTAATAAATATCAATTCAAAAATCAAATATAAAATATAACAAATAGTTACTAAACCTATTAAGATATAATGTACAAAATGATACATCATAACACATGGCCATAAAAAAACTGAACTCCAATTTTTCATTCCAACATCCCCTATTCTCTTATATTAATAATTATATCATACAAATAAAAACAAGTAAAACATTTTTTATTAGTTGAATATAATAAATTAGAAAGGAGTATAATATGAATTTCTATAATCCATATTCTGTATACCCTTCTATGCTTGCTACTCCAGCAAGACAAGGGCTATTTTCCAGTTTAACAAATGGAATGAGAGGAATTAATTGGGGTAACCTTCTAAATAACACCCAACGTACTTTAAATATTATCAATCAGGCAATACCTGCTGTAAAACAAATATCTCCTATGGTTAGAAATGCAAAAACAATGTTTCGGGTAATGAATGAATTCAACCGTACAGATACTCCTCAGCAATCAACAGCAAATACTTCAAGTCAAACACTTCCAAAACAAGAAATCATAAAGGAAGTTGAAAACAGTCAACAAGGCCCTACTTTTTTCCTATAAAAAAAGCCATTATTCGGCTTTTTTTATGCAAAATTTTATCATATCAATTTTCTCTTTCAATTTTTCTTTTTGTATTTTATGAGTCAATGGAATTTTTTGATATATCTTTTGTGTTTCATTTAATAAATAAGTTAAATAAGAAAGGTTAGTTTTTAAAATTGGCCCTATCTCATAATCACTTTCATCATATTGTATTTCTTTTTTTGAAAAAGAAATAATAACATATGCAATCCCATGTTCTAAAATAAAACACTCATCTTGAATAGCAAACCCATTTTGATTCATCCAATAGCGTAAATATGAAACATCAGTATGAGTACTAATAATACATTGTTCAACATCATTACGTTTTTCTAAAATATGAATCACTGTATGTGTTCCCATCCCCGACAAAATAACAGTATCATCTTTTGTTACCTGGACATCCGTTAAGCCATCAGTACATAAAGTTTGTACCAATGTTTCCATTCCATATAATTTGATATTTTCTTTTGCCTGATTCAAGGCATTATCACTAATATCACAAGCAAGGCAATGAATGTTTCTAGTTTTTGCTAGAAAAACATCTAATAATCCATGATCACAACCAACGTCAATTACATGTTCAGTATGGACCATAGACGCTATCATTTGTAAGCGTTTTGATATTTTCATTAATCACCCATATAATCTTTTAACTTTCTACTACGAGATGGATGTCTCAATTTACGTAAAGCTTTTGCTTCAATCTGACGAATACGTTCACGAGTAACTCCAAACATTTGACCAACTTCTTCCAATGTACGGCTTTTTCCATCTTCTAATCCAAAACGTAAGCGAATAACTCTTTCTTCACGTTCTGTTAATGTAAGTAATACTTCAGAAATTTCATCTTTTAACATTTCATTTGTAGCATAATCTTCAGGGCTCATATTTCTTTCATCAGGAACGAAATCACCTAAATGAGAATCATCTTCTTCTCCGATTGGCGTTTCCAAACTAACTGGTTCTTGACTAATCTTATAAATATCACGAATTTTTTCAACAGATAGATTCATTTTTTTAGCAAGTTCTTCTTCCGTTGGTTCGCGATTTAATTCAAGTGTCAATTGACGTTGAATACGAGCTAATTTATTAATTGTTTCAACCATATGTACTGGAACACGAATTGTTCTTGCTTGATCAGCGATAGCACGTGTAATGGCTTGTCTAATCCACCAAGTAGCATAAGTAGAAAACTTATAACCTTTTGTAACATCAAACTTATCAACAGCTTTCATAAGTCCGATATTTCCTTCTTGAATCAAATCTAAAAATAACATTCCACGACCAACATAACGTTTTGCAATACTAACTACAAGACGTAAATTAGCTTCTGCTAATGTATTTTTAGCACTTTCATCACCAGAATTTATTCGATCAGCAAGTTCTAATTCTTCTTCCATCGTAAGTAATTTAATTTGTCCAATTTCTTTTAAATACATACGAACTGGATCATTAATTGTTAAATCTTTTGTCAATGTTTCATCATCTAAAATTAACTTTTCTGCTTCTTTTTCCTTTTGTTCACCAGAAGTAGAACCATTCACTTCATCTTCAGATAAAATAGCAATTTGATTTTCACTGAATGCAGTATATAAGTCATCCAATGAATCAGCATCTAGCTCTAATCCCTTTAAAGCATTTGCTAATGCCTCATATGTAATAAACCCTTTTTTCTTTCCTTCAGCAACTAATTCTTTTTTTCTTACATCAAATGTTTTAATTTCATTTATCATATTTTTTATCCCCTAACCTTAATTCAACAATGCGTGTAGCTAATTTTGTTTTTTCTTCCAAACTAGCTCCAGTCATTTCTTTTTGTAATCTCTTAATTTCACTTTTAATTGTATATTCACGGATTACTTTGGCATAATCATTTAATTCTTCTTCCTTTGCTTCTTCTTTTAATGGTAATGTAACAATACTAGATAATGCCTCTTCTATCATTTCATGATCGCTCACATAAGTCATAAAATCAGCTAACTCAATTTTCCCATATTCATTATAAAAGCAACTAATTTCTCGTGCTAAATTACGATATACTTTCGTCGGCATAAACGTAACTTTTTCTTGATACACACGAATCGCATTTTCATCTCTTAACATATAAAATAATAATGCCTTCTCTGCTTTCTCATATTTTGTTTCTTTCCTATCTTTTTCTTTTTTTACTATTGGAGCAGGTACATTTTTTACTTCTTGTACTTCTAATTTTTCTAACTGTTCTCTTAAAAAAGAAATCTCTAAACCACTTTCATCGTGTACTTTTTTTAAAGTAACTTCCCGCATTACTTCATCTGGAATTTTTGAAAGTTCACTAATAACTTCCTTCACATAGCTTGTCAAATCAGCACTATCGCTTAAATCTTTATTTTTTTTGTAATAAAGTAATTTAAAGTCCATAGTACTCATAGGATTATTTAATTTATTTTGAAAGGCAGAAGCTCCATATTTACGAATATATTCATCAGGATCTAAATCATTTTCTAAGCGAACTACTTTAGGTGTTACTCCTAATTTTAATAATTCTTCAATACAACTTGCAGTCCCTTTTGCACCAGCAGCATCCCCATCAAAACAAATAATAATATCATTTGATAATCTTTTTAAATGACTTGCCTGTTCTTTTGTAACTGCTGTTCCCATAGTGGCAACTACATTTTTAATACCAATGGTATAAGCACGGATTACGTCCATAAATCCTTCCATTAAAATAATTTGTTTTTTCTTTCTAGCCTCTTCTTTAGCTCGATGATAATTATAAAGTAATTCTCCTTTTTTAAATATTTCTGATTCCTTACTATTAATATATTTAAACTGTTTTTCATCATTATACAATCGGCCAGAAAAACCAACGACTCGTCCTTCCAAATCCCATAATGGGAACATCACACGGTCTATATAAATATCAGATAAACCATATGCATTCTCAATCACTAGACCACTTTTTAATAAAACTGTTTTCTCATATTTTTTATTTAATAATAAATTAGTTAATACTTGTCCATCTTTTAAAGAATAACCAATTTCAAATTCTTTCATGCAAGCATCGTCAATTTGTCTTTTTTTCAAATATTCCAGGGCACCACTCCCCGATTTCGTGTGTAAATTATTTTGATATAATTTACTAGCTAATGAATAACAATCATATAATTTTTGATATTTAGAAGACGTACTATGCGTCTTTTTTAAATGAAAATTTAATTCAACTCCTGCTTTTGTAGCAACAATCGCAACCGCTTCCATAAATGAAACATGTTCATAATCCATAATAAATTTAAATACATTACCGGTTGCTCCACATGCAAAACATGTATAAATTTGCTTTTCACGAGAAACACTCATAGAAGGATGATTATCATCATGAAACGGACATACTCCAAAAAAATTTCTACCTTTTTGAGTTAATGGGATATAACTAGATATGACATCAACAATATCAACTTGTTCTCTTATATGCTGTAATTCGTCTTGTCCTATCATAAAACACCCCCTCATTATTTAATATACTGTAAAACTTTTCAAATTCCTTTTTTTTCTTACAATTTTTTGCATTTTTTTCAAAAACAGTCCTATTATATCACTTTTTAGAAAGAAAAATGAATAAAATAATACTTTTTCTAATAAAAAGACTAAAGAAAAATCTTTAGTCTCATCTATATAAACGCTAAAAGCAATTAGCGTACAAAAAGAACCATTTTCATCTATCTTTTTTATTATATTCAAAACAATTGTAATGTTTCACTTTTAATATGAACGCATTTCAAAAATTTATGTATTTTTAGAAGAATATGTAGCTAACAAATATTGATTATGCCGAAAAGTGACTTTAATACTACCTACTAAATCAGTACGATATATTTGACAAGTATTTAAATTGTTTAACACCTTATTATCAGGATGACCATATCGATTATTTTTTCCAACAGATATGAAACAAATTTTTGGATTTACTGTCGAAATAAATGATTTACTACTACTTGTCTTACTGCCGTGATGCCCTATTTTTAAAAAGTCTATCTGATTAAAATGATACATTGTTAGCAAATCTTTTTCTTTATTTATTCCTGCATCTCCCATGAATAAAAACTGAAATGCTTTATTACGAAAATATATTACATTAGAATTATCATTTTCATTATCATAAATTTTTGTATTTAGAAAATTTAATTTCATTTGTCCAAAATTTAAATATTCAACATTTTGATAATATGGAATATTTTTCTTTTTTAATTTTTTAATAAGCCTTGATTCTAATTCATTATAATCACCAACATTAAAAATCACGTTTTCTATTTTAAATTGTTCAATTAAAGTAATTGCATCCCCCATATGATCATAATCACCATGAGTGAGAATTAAAAAATCTATTTTAGTAATTCCTGATGCTTTTAAATATGGAATAATCACTTGTTCACCTGTACTTAAACTTTTTCTTTTCTGCCATTTTTGTTCATGATAAGTTACAATACCACCCGTATCAATTAATGCTACTTTTTCACCTTTTAAAAGCAAGCTATCACCTTGTCCTACATCAAATATCACAAGTTCATCAGGAGAAAAATAAACGCTAATTTTTAATACACACAAAATAGTTATCAATAAAAACCATTGATATTTATAATTTCTGACAAAATAAAAACAATACCCATACACGAAATAAAACCATAAAGATGGTTTCTTAAAAATAACAGGATTGAATAAATTGGAAACTATAAAATCATTCATAACCTCTAATCCATTTAAAATTGTAGAATAAATAATATACATATCAGGGAGCAATATAACTACAAAAGAAAGTGGAAATAATAATTGACTAATCAATGGAACATATATCAAATTCCATAAAATACTAGTAAATTGAAGTTCATAGCTATAACATAAAGTAATAGGAATGCTAGCAAAAAAACTAATAGTAGAAATCAAAATCATTTGCTGAAACAAACTTTTTTTCTTTAACTTTTCTGCATACAACACCAAAGCATCACTTACAATAAAACTATATAAAAATCCAATATCATAAATTCGATATGGGTTCATACATAACAAAATTAAAAACATCAAAATATAAAATTCATGTATTGTCAAAAAAGAATGAATTGGTTTAAACATAGAAAATATTAAGCTACTTAAAACACGAATAATAGAAATAGAAAATCCAAGAATCCAACCGTAAAATAACATAAATGGTAAAGCAATTAACTTCGCTCTATCTTTCTTTTTAAAAAGAAGAAAGAAAAACGATAAAAAAAATGAAAAATGCATACCTGAGATACAAAATAAATGGCTAACTCCTAATTTGCGATATACTTCATCGTCATAATTTCTTTTATTTCCTAATAAAAACAAACTAAGATAAATATCATTCTTATCAATATGATATATTCTTCTTTGAATTCCGTTTTTAATCAGTGATTTTAAACTCTTTCTTGATTGCAAGCTTTTAATCTTAGAAATATTTAATTGCCAATCAATATTTTGGCTTTTTAAATAATTGCGATATGAAAACTGATGAAAGTTAGTATTTGAACTAGGTCTTGTAATTTCTCCTATAAAAGATATTTTCATGTCATACTCTAAATTTTTTTCTAACCATTTCTTTTCTTCTAAGCTGTTAATATGATAATAACCTACATATAATAATTTATTTTTTAATTCCAATTTTAATAAATCTCCCTTTAATTCATAGTCAATTATAATTGCTTCTGATATATTTTTTTGTTGCACAACTACATCATGTTTGATTCCATCATACACAATATAAATTGTAATGAAACAAATACTACATAGTAAGATAGTCTTTAATCTTTTCAAAAGTACTATCTCCAATACCACTTACTTTTTTCAAATCTTCAATACTCTGAAAACCATTTTTTTCGCGATATTCAATAATTGCTGTCGCTTTTGTCTCACCAATACCAGGAAGTAACATCCATTCCTCTTTCGTTGCAGTCAAAATAGAAATAACATGAGGTTCACTTGATTTTTCTGGTTCTTCTTTTTGATTAGTTACAGTATTTTCTTTTTCTAAACAACCATCATTTTTAATTTCAGGGCAAACACAAGTCTCAATAGGAAGTTGCATAGAATTTCCATTTTCAAAATTTTTTATTTGCTCTTTCGTATAAATAATAATCACCATTTCATCTTGTAATTTTTTACTTAAATTTAAATAATTAGTATCAGCAGTTTCCAATAAACCTCCTGCTTTTTTAATCGCATCTTGAACATTACCTTTTTGAAATTGATACACTCCTGGATTTAATACCGCTCCTTTTATATCAATGGAAAATAGTTCTGTTTCATTCTTTTCTTTTGTATTACCTACATCTTTTTGTAATGAAATTGTTTCAGTACTCTTAGAACAAGAAATTAAAAAAATACAAAAAAAACATAATAATAAAACTTTTTTCATATTCACCTCCTACTTTAATATATAAAAAAGATAGAAGATTTCCTTCTATCTCATAGTTGGGATTTTAATTTTTTCTCTTTTTGTTTCAACACTAATTCTTTGTACCATAGCAAGTGCTACCATTAAAGAAATGGTAAAAGATCCTCCATATGATAAAAATGGTAATGGAACACCTGTTAATGGTATCATTGCAAATAAACCGCCAAGATTTAAGAATATATGCATAAATATATATACTGCTACTCCAAAGCATATATATCTACCACGTACTGTATTTGCTTTACCTGCTAAATTCAAAATACGATAAAGAATAACAATATATAGTAAAAATACAAAACTACATTTAATAAAGCCTTCTTCTTCAGCAATAATTGCAAACACACTATCAGTATGAGGTTCTGGGATATAAGAATATTTTTGTTTACTTTTTCCTGCTCCTAATCCCACTAATCCACCATCATTAATTGCAATAATCCCATTACAAATTTGATACCCACCAGTTTCATACTTACTACATGGATTAAAAAAATCAAAACGACTTTTCTGGGCACCAGACAAAATGTGGCCAGATACTGAAAATTTTACAACTAAAACTAAAATAATCGCCACAAAAATAAAAGTAAAAGTTTGTATTTTTTCTGACCGTAAAACAGGACTTAATGCAAACATACCGATAAAAATAGTAAATAAAATACACGTCGTTCCTAAATCCTTTTGCATAAATACAATAAATGGAATTAAAGAACCAACAATAACAATAATTCCAATCATATTCCAATGTGAATATTTTTTACTACGTAAACGATAATAAAATTTTTCAAACAATAATGCTAAACAAACAATTAACACCGGTTTTGCAAGCTCACTTGGTTGAAATTGCATAAACCCTAAATTAATCCAGTTACGACTACCACGGTGATCCGTTCCATACATACTTAAATAAGCAAGTAATAAAACAACTACTACATACCCTAAAATAGCCCATGGTTTATATTTATTTGTTTTAATATTTAAAACAAATAACGTAGCTACAAATCCAATCCCTAGCATCGCTAAATGACGATAAAAATAGTGATACAAAGTTCTTGCAGAAGTAATTGCCTCACTACTAGAAGCAGTAACAATATTTAAAAGACCAAACACAAATAAAAAAATAGTTGCAAACAAAAGAGGTTTATCCATATCAGAAATAAAACGCTTTAATTTCATTGTTACTCACCTCTATTCTTATTCATTTTATCATATTTTTTTAGGAAGTACATCTATTTATTTTAAAAATAGGTGTTAATCATAAACAAAATGTCCTAAGATGAGTAAAATATAGTAAAGGAGGTATGAATTATGTACTACTATGGTGGATATCAAGGTTATGGCTGTGGTGCTCCATATGGTGGAGGATACGGTGGTACCGGATACGGAGCAGCAATTATCTTAGTATTATTTATATTACTAGTAATCGTAATTGGTGCACGTGCCTGCGGTTGTAATCAACATTAATCATAAATTAAAAAATAGATTTTTATAATCTATTTTTTTATGAATAAAAATAGATTTTTATACCATAATAATCAAAGAAAGGATGAAATTATGAACGAAAATATTGAACTACTAGAATATATCTATAAAGATGCTAACATGGCAGCATTTACATTAGAAGAGTTATTAAAAGACTTAAATGGACGCGATAATAAAATTATTAAACCATGTGAAGATATTTTAAAAGGATATGAAAGATATCGTGATGAAACCAAAGAAAAAATATTAAAATTAGATACTGAAGTAAAAGAAGAGAACATACTTTCTAAAATGGGCGCGAAAATGGGTATCAAAAAAGAAGTACTTCATGATAATAGTGATGCATCTATTGCTGACATGTTAATCAAAGGCATTAGTATGGGCACCATTGATATGGAAAAGAAAATAGAAAACTATAAAGAAAATGTAGATAAAGAAAACTTAAAACTTGCCAAAGATTTCTATCAATTCCAACAAGAAAATATAGAAGAACTTAAAAAACACTTATAAAGTGTTTTTTTGTAATTATTTTATATCTATTGTACTCTTATATTCTGTATTACTTATCATTTCATGTAACAATGGTTTTTTCAAAAACAAAAAGGAAATAAAGGAATATATATATAATACAAAAATTGCAAATAAGAAACAACCGCTTAACATGATTGATATAAAATTGTTTAATTGTAATATAGAAATAATTAAAATATTTATATAAAATATCAAAAAAGGAATCATATAATAAATGAAATAAAATAAAAATCTACGATAAATACTACTTTTTTGAACACTTGTTTTTGTGGTACTGGAAACAATTTGTAAATGGAAAAAAGCTTCACCAAATGTTTGACCATGAAATGTAAATGGGATAATAAAATAATATAAGAGAAATATAACAAAAAAAGCAGAATGATGATAAAATGAAAAAATCAATGCAAAAATCAAATAAAGGAAAATATCAACAAAATAAGTTACCATACGACGAAGAGGTGTTACATACATACCTAATTGATAAGATTGTTCATCAATTTCTTGACGACTTGGGATTTTCTTTTGTAAAAATCCTATAATAAAATAGCCAATCATTCCACCTACTGTATTAATCATTAAATCATCAATATCAAATAAACGATAATTTTTAGGATAAGTACCATATAAACCTGTTAATTGGGTAAATTCAAAAAATAATGATAATAAAAAAGTATAACCAATTGTCTTTTTTAAATTACAATTAAAATAATAACGTAAATAAATACCAAATGGTACTGTCAATAAAAGATTATAAAATACCTGATATACATATGGTTCTTTTAAAGCTGTCAAATAAGTATTAGGATTTGTCATTTGTAATGATGTATGGTTTAAAAAATCAATAACAAAAGAAAAAGGGATGAGTTGCATCCTAGGAATATTTAAATTTTGTACTTGTTCTATACTTGGTAGAGGTAAAATTACTAAAAAATATGCTGTTAATAAATACAAAATAAATGAATATATAATGATTGTTCGTAATGTATGAATTGCACCATATTTATGATATTGACTAATCATATAAGGTATTGTAAATAAAAATGCAATAAAAGGAAAAAACAATATTGATGTTTGTATTACTTTTAAATATTCCATCATAAACTCACTCCCCTATTTTTCTTTAATAATATTTTTACTACAAAAATAAGTAATTATAAAATAGCCACCATAAATAATTACTAAGAAAATAGCTGTCATAATAATTGATGGCAATAATTGTTCAGTTCCGAATGTTGCTAAAATAATATTTGCAAATTGAATTCCAAAAATGGAATGAATAATAGCAACTATAAGTGGTAATAAGAAGAAACAAGCTATTTGTAAAAATAGTGCATGTTGAATCATTTTTTCATCCGTACCTATTTTTCTTAAAACCATATAACGTTCTTTATTATCAGAGCTTTCAGACAATTCTTTTAATGCTAAAATTGCGGCGCTAGAAATTAAAAAGATAATTCCTAAATAAATTCCAATGAAAGTAACCATTGCTCCTAGCCCTACACTCGCCTCATAAATAGATATTTTACTAACTGCTGATAAGGTAGTAATTCCTTCTTCATATCCATGATCAGTAGGTTCTTGTATAAGATTTTCAATTTTGTATTTTTCTTCTTTTGTTTGTCCACGATAATTTGCTGAGAAAAATTCTTCAATTTCCATACTTTCATTCACTGCTTGATCAGGAACTAGATAAATTCCTGTATTCATATGATTAGAACTAATTTCAGTAAAACCATCAACACAGTGATCATATTTTGCGTGATATGTTTTTCCATTAAGTGTCAAATCTGGTTTTTCTTTCAAAACTAGATTTCTTATATTAGCCATTTGTTCAAAATCAGCAATTACAATATATTCATCTTCTTGTAATTGATACGTAGGTTGATGAAGTAATTTTGCTAATTTGTTATAATCGCTAATTGTCATCAAAATTTCTTGGTAGTCCCAACGGATAACAGGGAAATCTTTTTCTATGATTTCTTTTTTTGAACCTAACGTTGTTTCATAATTTAATTGTTGTACACTATAATAATGCGTAATCACAGCATCTTGAAAATAATTTTTAGGGATATTTAACTTTTCCAATGTTTCTGTAATGGATATATTAGAATCAGTTATTTCCTCTTCTGTAAATTGAAAACCATATTTATCTTCATGATTTTGTAAATTTTTCTGTTTTGATGCTTGAAAATCAATTGGTGCTAATTCTTTTAAATTTGCAGTCATTGAATTTTTTAAAGACAATGCACTAGATAAAATACAAATTGTTAAAAATAACATTAATGATATAACGGTCATAGAAAATACGGTTGTATTTACTTTACTAGCAAGTTGTCTTAAAACAAACATGTTTAAATCTTTATAATACAAACGTTTTAAAGACATAAATATTTTTAATAAAATGCCAGACAAAGACCAAAATAAGATAAAAGTTGAAACAGAACCAAGAAGCATTAATTTACCAATATCATGAACATTTAACGACGTAGCATTTTTAGTTACTTGATAATAACAATATCCTAAACAAACAGTTGATACAAAAAATAATATAGTACAAAAAATAGGATTTTTTAACTTGATTCTTTCCACTTTTTTATGAGCTTGTAATAAATCAATTAATTTACATCTTCCTACTGAAATAGTATTAAAAATCATTACTAATAAATACATCACGCCAAAATAAATAATCGTTTTTATCATGGCTTTCCATGAGAAAATAAAAGTAAACTTAGATAAATCAGCTTCAAATAAATTAGCAACTAACACTGACATTAACTGTGATAAACCAATTCCTAAAATAAGTCCAACAACTAAAGAAACAGAACCTATTAAAAGAGTTTCAATAAATAAAATTTGTGATATTTTTCTTTTACTCATACCTAACGTCATATAAATTGCAAATTCTTTTTTACGACGTTTCATTAAAAATCGATTAGCATAAATAATTAAAAAACCTAAAATTAGTGATACAAATACACTAACTCCAGATAACATAGAAATCATCATTTTAATAATTTCTCTAGTACTAGAAGTTACTTCTAAAAAAACAGTTTGAGTTTCCATAGAATTAAAAATATAAAAGATAGAAACCCCTAAAATTAATGTAAAAAAATAAATTGCATAATCTTTTATACTTTTTTTCATATTCTTAATTGACAATTTAAATAACATGATTTAAATCGCCTCCTAAGAGTGTAACAATATCTATAATTTTATCAAAGAATTCTTTTCTAGAAAGTTCTCCTCGTTGTAATTCATGAAATATTTTACCATCTTTAATAAAGATAACACGGCTTGCATAACTAGCTGTAAATGCATCATGAGTTACCATTAAAATAGTTGCATGTAATTCTTTATTCAAATATTCAAAGTTTTCTAATAACATTCGTGCTGATTTACTATCCAATGCCCCTGTTGGTTCATCTGCTAAAACAAGCATCGGATTTGTAATCATGGCACGAGCACTAGCCACTCTTTGTTTTTGTCCCCCACTCATTTGATATGGATATTTTTTCAATATATCTACAATATTCAATTTTTTAGCAATTGCTAATACTTTTTGATCTATTTCCTTTTGTTTTTTACCTTGAATTGTAAGAGCAAGTGCAATATTTTCATAAGCTGTTAATGTGTCCAATAAATTAAAATCCTGAAAAATAAATCCTAGTTCTTCACGACGAAAACGATTTAATGCATTTCCTTTTAATTTTGTAATATCGTTCCCATTCATATAAATATGTCCGCTCGTTACACGGTCAATCGTAGAAATACAGTTTAATAAAGTAGTTTTACCACTTCCACTTGCTCCCATAATAGCAACAAATTCTTTTTTTTCTACATCAAAAGAAATATTATCTATTGCTTTGGTCAAGTTTCCTTTATTACCATAATATTTTTCTATTTGTTCGATTTTTAAGATTGTTTCCATCAAATCACCTTTCCTTCACTAACAGTATAAATACTCTAGTGATATTTTACCATCGATTTGCATAACAAAACCTTACAAATTTGTAAGGTTTAATTTTTCGGTCAATTGATTTAAATCATCTTGTGTTGGATGACTTTCTGCTAATTTAAAATTTTCTAACATCATTTCTGCTTGCTTTTTCGTTTTATCATCCAAGAGCATCATTTCATATTTTTTTTGAAAATTAGGGTTAATTTTACCTTGGCAAACAAATGAGCCAATGATTTCATTATTACTCGGAACACATGCAGTCATACGATCAGCAATCATCTGAAAATAATTTTCATCTTTTCCAAAACCACATGTCCCAAATACAAAAACTTTCTTGTGATGTAATTTACTAGCATATGATTTTATTTTTTCACCCATACTTCCTTTATCACACCAACTACCTAAAAAGAATACTTCCCCATCTACATTTGGATTTTGAGTCACATCATATATTTCTGCATCTTTAAATTTTTCTTTAATGTGATATGCTAACATTTTTGTATTGCCTGTGTTACTTTCATAAATAATTTTCATTCTTCTTCATCCTTTCTTACTACATCATAATATGAATGGTTCCCAAACACAATAGAAACTTTTGTATATTCATTTTCTTTTGATTCGATTGTAATGATATGCCCTAATTTATCACATAAATTTTTACAAATAAACAAACCCATTCCTGTTGATGCTTTTCCAAGCCTACCATTACTACCAGTAAAACTTTGTTCAAATACTCTAGAAATTTCATCACTCTTAATTCCTATTCCATTATCCCAAATAGATAAGATTACTTTTTGTTCAGATTTTTCTGCCATTATTCTTATTTTAGCCTGTTCTTTATTACAGTATTTAAAACTATTTTGAATAATTTGATTGATTATAAACTCTAACCATTTACAATCAGTATCCACTACATAATCTAAATTTTTTAATTCTAATTGAATTTTTTGATAAATAAAAGTATTTTGATTTTTAATAATTACACGATTTACAACATTTTTTAAAGGAACTGAATGAATATAATAAGCTTTTTCAGAAACTTCTGACCTCGCATAATATAATACTTGATCAATATCATTTTCCATCTCTAGTAGTGCTTTTTCTAGTTCATCTTTATCTTCATTTTCTTTTTTATGTAACAATAGAAAAGCACGTGCTAACGGTGTTTTTATTTCATGAATCCACAACTCTAAATATTCTTTAAATTGTGTTAATTTATTTTGATAGGTTTTAATATGCTCATTCATATCTTTATCCGATTCTTTTAATACTTGATATAAAATATTTCCTTCTAAAAACTGTGGTTCTTTCAATAATTCGACTAATAAATATTTCTGAGGCAAAGCTTCTAACTTTTGAATCATATCATCATAAAAATGTTTTTTCTTTCCAAAAGAATAAAAAACACAAAATAAAAATAAAAGCATTGAAAAAAATAAAATTAAAAACATACATAAAACATTTACATGAAAAATAATAAATAAATAAATTGCAAAAATATACATTCCAAAAAAGCAAGCAAATAATAAAAGTTGATCTTTTAAGTATTCTGTCCATTTCATATTAAAATATAGCCTAACCCTTTCTTTGTTTCTATCACATGATCTAATCCCATTTCTAATAATCTTTTGCGAATACGACTCATATTTACAGTTAAAGTATTATCATCAATAAACTCTTCGGTATCCCATAAATATTTCATAATTTCTTCTCGTGATACAATTGTCCCTTGATGTTGTAAAAGATAATAAAAAATACGCATTTCATTTTTAGAAAGTGGAACAATTTTACTATTTGATTCTAATTGACATTTTTGAACATTTAAATAAATATTACGATATATAAATAATTCTTCTTTTTTACTTCTTCTTAAAATAGCTTCAATATGAAGTAATAAAATATCAGGGTTATATGGTTTTGTAATATAATCATCTGCTCCATAGCTTAGTGATAATACTTCATCAATTTCACTATTTCTACTTGTAACCATAATAATTGGAACCTGCCATGTTTTTCTTATTTCTTTTAATAACAGTTTCCCGTCCATATATGGAATTTGAATATCTAATAATATTAAATCTACTTGCTCCTCATATTTTTTTAATTCTTCTTTCATATATTTAAAATTTTTCAAAGAAAAAACTTGATAACCATGATTTGTTAAAAGGGATTCCAAACTATCTCTAATAATCTGATCATCTTCAATTACTAAGATTCGATTCATATTTATCACCATTGTTATTATAACATAATCATTTTTTGAAAAATGACAGTTTTATCACAAATGACAAATTTTAATAAAAAAAGAAGAATTAATCTTCTATTTTTTCAAACATACTCGCTGGTTGTCCACAAATTGGACAAATATAATCTTCTGGTAATTCTTCCCCTTCATAAATGTAACCGCATATTTTACATCTCCATCTCGTTTTTGAAGATGTTTTTACTTCTTCTTGATATGTTGGAGCATTTTTAGGAGATGTTCCCTTCTTTACTGTTTGATAATATGAATATGTCATACTTGCCTCATCATTGATTACCTCACCATCAATTACTTCACCAATAATTACAATGTGAGTACCTACGTCCATAGTATTTACTACTTTACAAGACAATCTACTATTCATTCCCTCTTTTAAATAAAAGTTTCCTAAGGTATCTAAATTGGTTTGAAATGATTCAAATTTATTGTGGTCTTTACTACTTTGAAAACCAAATGTTGCAATCACATTCATGTCAACATTCTCTGTTAATGCAGTAACAGCAAATACTTTACTATTTAAAATAGTATTTGTTGTATCATTCTCTTTATTTAGTGTAATAGATACTTGCACTGGATTACTTGTTACTTGTAAAAGGGTATTCGCAATACAACCTGCATGGTGATTTTCATCATGACTTGATACTAAATATAATCCAGAACTAATTTTATATAATGATTTTTTATTTAACATAATTCCTCCTTATTTTTTTAAATTTTCTAAATGACTTTGATATTGTTGATATAATGATTCACTATTAAACAATATCTGATCTTCGGTCACAGTATAATTATAAGCATTTTCCTTTAAAAATTCGAAAATTGCAATATAATGATCAATGAATTCTATGGTATCATTTTTGGTATCAATCAAATGATTTTGCTCTTGTTTTAAAGCATCAGAAATAGAAGAATCTAACATCAATTCACGATATAAATTCTGATAATACACATCAACTTTCGTACTTTCTATTGCTTTCATAATCTCTTTATCACTTGTCATTGTAATCATTTGATTCATTGTAGTTTCTAAATCAGCTTTTTTCTGATTTAAATAAGAAATGGTATTTGGAAATTCTTTTCCATCTTCTTTTATAGTAGAGACTGTCAATAAATTTTTCAATTTTTCATCAGATAATAATGTAAGAACCTTTTTACTAACAGTTGCATAATCATCTATATATTTTTTCATCGTTTTTTCTACAACTCTATATTTACCACTTGTATATATTTTAGAGTCTACTTGATCTTTCATGATATCCATGCTGCCAATTTTATTTGTTTCTTTTTTTAGTATTGATACTTGATAAGTTTTATAGCCAAAATAAGCTACTCCGCTCAATACAGAAATCAAAACTAGAACCCCCAAAATAATAAAAACTACTTTCTTATTTATCTTCATAACATTCTCCTCATAACCAGTATATCATAAACCAACAGAAAAAGAAAATCACCATTTCTTTTCCTTTATTTTCATTGTTTTTTATGATAAAATGGAAAAAGGAGGTGAAAAAAATGTTTAAGAAATTAAATATTTTGGAAGACAGTGATAAACACCTAAGAATGAAAAGTAAAGAAGTAACATTTCCTCTTACAAAAGAAGATAAACAAACAATTCAACAAATTATTAAACATTTAACATATAGTCAAATTGAAGAATATTCTGAAAAATATGATTTAAGACCAGGTATGGGACTTGCTTTTCCTCAGCTTGGTAAAAATATTCGTATCATTGTAATTGTACATGAAGTAGATGATGAAGTATTTGATAATTATGTTATGATTAATCCAGTTATCATTTCTCATTCTGAAGAAATGATTGCTGCCGAAACTGGAGAAGGATGTTTAAGTGTAAATCGCGATGTTCCAGGACATGTTGCTAGATATGCGAGAGTTACAGTAGAGGGTTTTGATGAAAAAGGAAATAAAATTAGAGTCCGTGCTAGAGAAGATTTAGCACTTGCCTTTCAACATGAAATTGATCATTTAGATGGAATTTTATTTTATGATCGAATTAACAAAGATCATCCATTTTATTCGGAAGATGAAATTAGACTAATATAATAAAAAGGAGATTATTATGAAAACAAAAACAAAGTTCATACTACTTATTTTAGTAGCATGTATTCTATCTATTTTAATATATGAGAAAATTGAAAATGTAAAACCAGTAACTGAAACAGAAGATATTCTTGTATATCAAGAAAAATTAGAAAAAAAATTTACAACCAGTGAAGAAAATACCATTGACAACCCTAAAATTATCGTCAATCCTTATAATATTTCACCACTGACTGCCCTTATTATGTTTGAAACAAAAGATTTAACTGCTCCAACCGTTAAAATTGTTGGAAAAGATGAGAATACAACATTTGAAAAAACGTTCACACCTAATAAAAAACATATTTTACCAATTTATGGATTATACCCTGATAAAAATAACGAAATTATTATTACATTAAATGGAAAAGAATATACTTTTCATATTCAAACTGATAAATTACCAGAAGATTTTAAAACACCAACTGATGTGACTGCTGATAAAGAGAAATTAGATAACGAATTATACTTCGTAACTCCTTCTAGTTCAGGATATACTGCTGCTTATGATATGAATGGTGATGTTAGATGGTATCTTACAGAAAATATGATATGGGATATTAAAAGATTAAAAAATGGAAATATTATGCTTAGTAGTAATCGTTTAATCAATCCACCCTACTATACAACTGGACTAGTAGAAATGGATTTAACAGGTAAGATTTATTATGAATATGTATTACCTGGTGGATATCATCACGATGTTTTTGAATTAGACAATGGAAATTTATTAATTGCAAGTGACAATTTTGAAAGTGGAACTGTGGAAGATTATATTGTAGAAATGGAAAGAAATACTGGAAAAATTGTAAAAGAAATTGATTTAAAAGATATTTTACCTACTGATAAAGGTGGTAACCAAATGGCAAATGATTATGATTGGTTTCATAATAACTCTGTTTGGTATGATGCCCAAACCAATTCCATTACTTTATCTGGTAGACATAAAGATGCTGTAGTGAATATTGATTATAATAGTTTAGAATTAAATTGGATTATCGGAAGTCCTGATGGTTGGCCAAAAGAATATCAAAAATATTTCTTAAAACCAACTGGTGATGATTTTGAATGGCAATGGGCACAGCATGCTGCAATGATTTTACCTGATGGAAATGTATTTATTTTTGATAACGGAAATAATCGTTCTAAAGAAGAGAAAAATAGTATTTCTGCGAGTGATAATTATTCTAGAGGTGTTATTTATAAAATAAATCAAATTGATCATACCATTACCCAAGTATGGCAATATGGAAAAGAACGTGGTAGTGATTACTACTCTCCTTATATTTCCGATGTAGATTATTTAGATGAAAATCATTATTTAATTCATTCTGGAGGAATTAACACTGTAAATGGAAAACCAGGAAATGAACCTGCAGGATTAGAAAATGCTGACTCATTAAATTCTATTACTACTGAAATAAAAGATAATGAAGTTATATTTGAAATGAATTTGCCTACTAATAATTATCGTGCTGAAAAAATGAATTTATACGCAAATAATATCTTTAAATTAGGAAGTGGTAAACGTCTTGGTAGTATGGGAATAACAAAACAAGATGGAACAACAAAAAGTGTACTATTCGCTAAAAAAATGGATGAAACATATCGTAATCATGATATCAAAATCACAAAAGAAACAGATCGTTTAGTTGTTACTGGTACATTTAAAAAAGGTGATCAAGTAGAAATAATCTTAGATAGTATCTTTGATAAAAAAGCATATCATGTTGTTGTATCAAAACATCCATATACTGCTATGTGTGTTGATGTATTTAACGAAGATGAAAAGAAAAATGGAATTCAAGTTACAAAATATATTAACTCTGAAAATATTCACGGTAAAAAATATATTTATATTAAAATAAATGGCAAAATCTATAACACAAATCAATATGTTACTTTTTAAACCATTAAAAAACTAGCTTACGCTAGTTTTTTTATCTTTCTAATCCCATCTTCTTTTTCATATCAATATATTTTTCTTTTGCAATCGCTCTTGATTTTGTAATACCTGCATCTAAAATTTCATTTAATTCATTACTATTTAATAATTCATGATAACGATTTTGAATTTTAGAAAGTGTTTCTACTACCACATCAGCAACACACTTTTTAAATGTTCCATAATTTGCATTTTCAAATTCTTTTTCAACTTGTTCTATTGTTTTATCTGTTAAGGACGCATAAATATTCATTAAATTAGAAATTCCTGGTTTATTTTCTTCATCAAAATGAACACTCATTTCAGAATCAGTTGTAGCTGACATAATTTTTTTACGAATACTTTTTTCGTCATCTAAAAGTGCGATAACTCCATTTGGATTATCTTCAGATTTACTCATTTTTTTAGTTGGGTTTTTTAAATCTTTAATTTTCGTTCCAGACTCAGAAATTAATGGTTCTGGAATCACAAAAGTATCTCCATATACTTTATTAAAGCGAATTGCAATATCACGAGCAAGCTCTACATGTTGTTTTTGATCAATACCTACAGGTACCAAATCAATATCTGCATACAAAATATCCGCTGCCATTAAAACAGGATATGTTAATAAGCCTACAGAAAAATTAGAATGTTGTTTAGACTTTTCTTTAAATTGAATCATACGAGATGCTTCTCCATAATAAGTTGAACATTCAAGTAGCCAAGATATAGAAGGAATATACTCATTTTCAGATTGTAAATAAATAATATTTTTATTTGGGTCAATCCCACATGCAATATAAAGTGCTAAAAAGTCTTTAATTCTCCTTTTTAACTCAGTTGGATCCTGTGGTATAGTAAGTGCATGTAAGTCAGCAATAAATAAATAAGAATCATATTGCTCTTGTAATTTTTTCATTTGTACAATTGCTCCAATATAATTTCCTAAAGTTAATTCTCCAGTTGGTTTTAAACCAGTTAATATTTTTTTCATAATCTTCCTTCTTTCTTTAAGCCATTTTATCATACTTCTATAATGGGTGCAACCAAATGGTTAAAACATATATTTTTTTACTTCTAAAGCATATTTATCACTTTTTGTTTTACCTTGTAATGAACCAATTTGATATTTTCCAAATTTTCTAATAGAAAAAATATCATTTTCTTTGGTGACAATGTTTCCATTATAAATTTCTTCATCCATATAACGAACCCAACCATTAGAAAACAATTCTTTCACTTTGCTTCTACTATAGCCGGTTATTTTACTAATAATACTATCTAAACGATAACTAGAAACTAAAATTACTTCTTTTTTTAGTTGAGGTTTGTAATCTTGAATATCATGTATATGTACTTCTTTTAACATAATTGAATGTTTTCCAACTTTTCTAAAATTTTCTAGTATATACTTTTTATATTTAGCATCAAAATACATGTAATATTTATTTTGATAATGTATAAAATCCCCCAAAATTTTAGAATCTATTTGTAATGAGAAAAAACTGCCTAATAACATTTGATGAGTAAAGGTTTCTGTGGTAATAATTTCTAATATTGTAATTTTAGGACGGTTTTTACTAAAAATCACACGATCTGTAATTCCAAAATATGAATATACTTGATAAGTAATATGAAACTTATCAAGTAATTGTCTTAATGTTTGCTGTTCTTGTAGATTTAAAAAGCCGCTGGGAATACCTTGCTTTACTATATCTTTTTGATGTAAAAGGGAAATATAGTCTTTTTTTTGCATCTATATTTCCTCTAACTTGACACTAACTAATTTACTAACTCCAGATTCTTGCATGGTAATTCCATAAAGAACATCTGCATATTCCATTGTTTTCTTTTTATGGGTAATTAATATAAACTGAGTTTTATCTTTTAGTGTATGAATATATTTTCCAAAACTATCGACATTTACTTCATCTAAAGCAGCTTCTACTTCATCTAAAATACAAAATGGCACTGGTCTAGATTTTAATATTGCGAAAAGTAAACTAATTGCAGTAAATGTTTTTTCTCCCCCACTTAACAATCCAATACTTGTTAATTTTTTTCCTGGAGGAGATGCGACAATTTCTATTCCTGTTTCTAAGATGTTTTCTTTATCTGTTAATTTCAAAGTAGCATCTCCACCTTTAAATAACTCTTGAAATGTTATTTTAAAGTTTTCTTTTACTATTTCAAACGTTTTCATAAACTCTTCCTTCATTACGGTATCCATTTCATCAATAATTTCAAGCAATACTTTAATTGCTTCTTCTAAATCTTCTTTTTGATGAAGTAAAAACTCATAACGTTCACTAACACGATCATATTCTTCAATTGATCCTAAATTCACTTCCCCAAGCTCTTTTATTTCTCTTTTTAATTTAGAAATCATATCACGAGCACTATCAATTTCCATCTCTAATGAATAATGATAACTTGCATGTTCATAAGTCATTCCATAATTTTCCGTAAGTTGAGATAATAGAGTATCTAATTTTACATCCATTCGATTAATTTCAATATCTAGTGTTTGGATTTCTTTATTTTTACTTTGGAATAAACTATTTTCTTTTTTGACTGCAAATTCAAAATCATCTAAGCTACTTTTTGTTTTTAATTGTTCTTGTTTTAAATAATTTAATTTAGTCTCTATTTCTTCTTTCTTTTTCACGGCGCTATAGTAATCATTCACTACTCTTTCTTCTTCTTCCGTTAATGTATGATTTAACACTTGTTCAGTTCTTCTTAGTTCTTCCGTTCTTTCTAACTTTCTTGTTTTTAACTGTTCTAATTGATTTTCTTTTTCATCAATCATAAGTGAATTAGAGATTTTTTCTTTTTCAGACAAATATATCTTATCTGAAAGTGCTGATAAATCATTATCAATCACATTAATATTTTCTTCTAATGTTTGAATTTTCACTTCTAACAATTTTTCATTGGTTTTCTCTTGTTCTAAATCAAACTTATCTCTTAAAGGATTTTGATTTTGTTTCATTTGTCCTCCGGTAAGAGCTCCACCAGGTTGTAATAATTCTCCTGAAAGCGTTACAATGCGTAGACGATAATGAAACTTTTTGGCAATATGATTTGCTGTATCTAAAGTATCAACAACAATTGTTAAACCTAATAGATTTTTAAAAATAGATGCATACATCGGTGCATAAGATACAAGTGAAGATGCAATACCAATAAAACCACTCTCTTGTTTTAATCGACAAAAAATTTCAGAGTCCAATTCTTTTGGTTTAATAATATTTAACGGGTAAAAAGTTGCGCGTCCTAAACGATTTTTCTTTAAATATTCAATCGCTTCTTTGGCACTATTTTCATTTTCAACAACAATATAATTAGAACCTGCCCCTAAAGCCACAGATAGTGCTTCTGTATAACGTTTTTCTGTTTCCATTAGTTTTGCTACTACATCATGGATTCCACTTAATCTAGGCTCATTTAAAACACTTCTTGGAGCAAGTGGTAGTGATGATGATGTATCAATTGCTTCCTCTAAATTTCGAATCTTTCTTTTCTTTTGTTCTAATTCATTTACTGCCACTTGAATTTCATGATTTTTTTGACTTCTCTCTTTTTGTTTTAATTCTTCTTTTCTTTTTAACTCATGATTTTCTTTTAAAATATTTTGATAATTTTCTTTTTCATATTTTAATTGATTTTCTAAAATATGAATATCAGAATCTAATTTTAAAGCTTCTTCTTTTAATAAAAGAGATTGATTTAATAAAGCTTGATCATCAACTTCATACTTTTTTCTTTCTGTAATCATTTGTTTTTGCCCATTTAATTTTGTAGCTAAAGTAGAAGCTTCCATATATTCTTGTTGTGCTATTTCAATTTGTTTTTCTATTTTATCCAAATCATTTTTATACTTAGTAATCGTTGCTTCATTTTGCTTATTATTGGTACTAATCGATAATATTTCTTCATTTAACTTTTCTAATCTTTGTTTTGATGTTTCATATTTGGTATGAATCTCTTTAATATCATTTGTAATTACAGATATTTCAATATTTTCCAATTTTTCTTTTTTCTCTTTATAAAGACAAGCTTTTTCTTTTTGTTCACGTAGTGGTTCCACTTGTGTTTTTAATTCATCAATAATATCTTCAACACGTTGCATATTATCATTTGTACGATCTAATTTGCGAAGCGCTTCTTCTTTTCTTTTTTTATATTTCAATACACCAGCAGCCTCTTCAAAAATCACACGTCTATCTTCTGGTTTACTAGATAAAATTTCTTCAATTTTTCCTTGTGAAATAATATTAAAACTTTCTTTTGCAACTCCTGTATCTAATAGTACTTCTGAAATATCCTTTAAACGACAACGCTCGTTATTTAGCAAATATTCATTTGTTCCATCTTTATATACTCTTCTGGTAATTGATACTTCTTCATAAGGAACTTTCAAATAATGATCTTTATTATCAAAAATTAAAGTAACAGAAGCAACATTCATTGCTTTTCTAGATTTTGATCCAGAAAAAATAACATCTGTCATTTTATCATCACCACGTAGTGATTTAATTGATTGTTCACCTAATACCCAACGAACCGCATCCACAACGTTACTTTTTCCACTTCCATTTGGTCCTACAATTCCCGTAATACCCGAATGAAATTCTAATATTGTTTTATCAGCAAAAGATTTAAATCCATGCGCTATAATTTGTTTTAAATACATGTTATCACACTACCTTACCTTTATTGAACTAAATAATCTCCAAATAATTGAACCGCATTATAAAAAGAATCACGGACAAAATAAAATAAATCTAAAATCATATGATTTTTCGCGCCATTCACTTTTACATAAATCATCATACCATCTTTTGTATTGTGAAATTTTACATCGACATTTTTATATCTCTGATAACGCTTAATAAACTCCTCTTTATCAATTGTTAATTCATCTTTCTTTCCATAATATATAATTTCATGTTTCGTCATATAAATACTATCACGAATAAAATATTTAAAATATTTATCAATGCTTGATAATCTACAAATCACAGTATCAATTCTTTTCTTTCCTACTTTTTTACGAAGTTTTTTTAAAGGAATCTTTTTATTTCTTCTCTTTTTTCCATCAATTGGCATCACTTCAATACAATCTAACAACAAATAGTTTTCAATTTGTTTATTTTTTTCAATTTCCTCTAATACTAATTTAGAATCTAATCCTAAAGCCATAATATTTCCTTTTAGACCTTTTACAATTTCTTTTAATTCTTTTTCATGATTCATAACAAATCTCCTTTAATAACTTTTCGATTGTATATTGTCCTAGTAAAATACCACAAACTGCTGGAACAGGTATCATTGTTCCTAATTTTCCATCTAGTTTCTTAGGTGGTTCTTTACTACAAACTACAGGAATCTTTCCTTTTAAATGTTCTTTTTTGACATAATTTCTAATAATTTTAGCAATTGGATCATAACTAGTTTTTCGAATATCAGTAATTTCTAACTTTGTTGCATCCATTTTATTTGCAGTTCCCATCGAAGATATGAATGGGATATGATATTCTAAACACTTTTTAATACATAGGCATTTTACACGAATCGTATCGCATGCATCAATCACAAAATCAGGTTTGTTTTGAAATAATAATTCAATATTTTCTTCCGTAATTTTAGCTGTAATTTTAGTTACATTACAACTAGAAATAATACTATGAATTCTTTCTTCCCAAGCATCTGTTTTTAATTTACCAATCGTTTCTTTTGTTGCAATTAACTGGCGATTTGTATTCGTAATATCTACTGTGTCAAAATCTACTAAAATAAGATTACCAATTCCACTTCTTACAAGAGTTTCTAAAGCATATCCACCTACTCCACCAAGGCCTAATACTAAAACTGTTTTATCCTGTAACTTTTTATAATCATTACCTAATAACCACTCTAATCTTGTTAACTCTTCCATACGATTCACCACTATTTTATTATAACATAGTCTTTTTTGTTTTACAAAAAAAGAAAAGCATTTTCTTACTTTTCCTGTTTATGAAATTTCCCATTTTGCACTTCATAAATAACATCAGATAAATCCATAACATCTTCTTTCATATGGGTTGCTAAAATAATTAATTTTCCTTGCTTCTTTAATTCTTTTAACATATTTCTAAGTGCGATTGCTGTTTCTTCTTCTACCCCATTAAATGGTTCATCTAAAATAATAACATCAGGATTTTCCATAAAAGCTTGTGCAATTCCCAATTTCTGTTTCATTCCCAATGAATATTTTTTATACTTTTTATCTTTTTCGTCTAACAAGTTTACTTTTTTTAACGAATCTAAAATATCTTCTTTTGTAATTTTATTTTTAATACTAGCTAACAATTCTAAATTTTCAAAACCAGTTAAGTTTGGTAAAAACATTGGTTTTTCAATCAATGCACCTAAGGTAGGATAAAAACGGTTCTTTTTCGCATAATTTTTGCCATCAAACAATATTTCTCCAGCAGTTGGCATATAAAAACCACATAATATTTTTAGAAATACACTTTTACCACTACCATTTCGGCCAATAAAACCATAAATATGACCAGATTCCATTGTCATAGAAATATGCTCTAAAACAACTTGATTTTGAAATTTTTTTGTTAAATCTTTTACTTCAATTTTCATATTACTCTCCAATCCTTTTCATAAAACGATATGTAAGTTGATATAATATATAAATAATTATTACTAAAAATAATACATAAATACAAGAAATTTTAA
>ENA-ORNF01000452-ORNF01000452.1-human-gut-metagenome-genome-assembly--contig:-NODE-452-length-42079-cov-5.833191_pt1 | contig 42079 bp, 38 predicted proteins | sample MGYA00242110_ERZ509012 | MGnify/ENA primary metagenome ERZ509012 (study PRJEB26280, sample SAMEA2338714) | human gut metagenome | biome: human gut; feature: human-associated habitat; material: faeces...
AGATCGGAACATTAAAACCAAAATACCACCCGGGAAGACAACAAAGTCATCCGGGTGGTATTCAACTAACTCTCGATTTAGTTACCGCATTCTACACTGATTTTATTGAAGATTGCCATAATCTCTTCTGTGTTGATGCTCTTCTTCTCTTCGCCAGCCTTATCCAGGATAGCTTTTCCTTCATGCATCATGATCAGGCGGTTGCCATATTCTACGGCATAGCGCAGGTTATGAGTGACCATGATTGTGGTCACTTTCTTCTCCTTCACGACCTGGTCGGTAAGTTCCATGATGATCTCCGCAGTCTTGGGATCCAGGGCTGCGGTATGCTCATCCAGGATCAGAAAATCGATCGGTGTCATAGTTGCCATGAGCAGTGCCAGCGCCTGTCTCTGTCCTCCGGAGAGGGAACCGACCTGCACGCCCATCTTATCCTCCAGACCTAAATTCAAAGGCCGAAGCATCTTGCGATACTCTTCCAGCTTTGCTTTATTCACACCACGTCCCAGATTATAAGGCTTACCCTTATTCTCTGCAATAGACATATTCTCTAAGATCGTCATGCTGGGGCAGGTTCCTTTGGAGGGATCCTGATAGACTCTGCCGATGCGGCGCTGACGGATATAATCCTTCTGTTTTGTAATATCTTCTCCGTGGATCAGGATCTTGCCGCTGTCCACCGCAATACTTCCGCAGATGATGTTCAGCATGGAAGTCTTACCGGAACCATTACTTCCTACGACGGATACAAATTCTCCGTCCTTTACCGTCAGGTTAAAATCCTTGAACAGACACAGCTCGTTGACCGAACCGGGATTGTAATTTTTATTGATATTGATAAGTTCTAGCATGCTTTCACCTTCTTTCTGTCCATGCTGATCACGAGAATGATCAGGAACAGGACTGCTGTGATCAGCTTGATAGCGTTGGGGCTGATGCCTGCGAACATGGCAACTGCCACACATGCCTTATACAAAATGGATCCTACCACTACACTGCTGGTCACACGGAAGAATGTTACCTTCTTGAACAGACTGGTGCCGATGATAACACTGGCAAGACCAATGACTACCGCACCGGTTCCGATGGAGATTTCAAAGCTTCTCTGCTGCTGTGCATAGATACAGCCGCTTAAGGATACTAGGCCATTGGCAATAGACAGACCCACGATCTTCACCAGTCCCTTGTCAACACCGAGGCTGGTAACGATGGTATCGTTGTCACCTACGGCACGAAGTAAAAATCCTGACTTGGTACTCATATACCAGTCCAACAGATATTTTGCTACCATGGTGATCAGGAAAATAATGATCACATTTTTGAAATTTACCAAAAAGCCCGGGGCAATACTGTTCACGAAACTGTTATTAAAAATATTTTCCTTATCAAAAATAGCTACATAGCCGGAGCCTGCCACCCACAGATTGATAGTATACAAACCGGTCATCATGATGATACCGGAGAGCAGATCTCTGACTTTTAATTTCACATGGATCAGTCCGGTACAGATTCCCACCAGTGCTCCGCCGAGAAACACAATGGGAAGCGTGAGAATCGCCGGTACGCCGAAGCCGTTGATCAGACGCACAGTGATGGCAGCCCCAAAGGGGAAGCTGCCATCGACCGTGAGATCCGGAAAATCCAGTATTTTATAGGTAATGTAGACACCCAATGCCAGGATGCCGTAGATCATTCCTTGTTCCAGTACGCTTAATAATAGTGCCATAAAATATCTCGCCTTTCTATTACTATATGATGTCAGAATCAAAAGACCCCCGACTTTGATACCTACGGATTGCTCCGTGCTATGCACTCCCACTTCTCCGCTCCGCTTTGCTCCGTGCTAAACATGTGCCACCGGCACATAGCACCCTACCATCTGTTCGCATATCGTTGGATTATCATCCCACTTTTATGCTCATATCGGGGCGGATCCTAAGGTCTTTCACCTATTTATGAGCAAGCTCATGTGGGCTTAGACCTCTTGACCCTGACATCATTATATTTCTATAGCCTGTATCACCCGGATACCTTCTATTGTACTACGATCTCATCAAAGGACTGGTAAGCATCGGTCTTGTAGTTCTCAGGTAATTCCAGACTAATCTTCTCTGCTGCTGCGAAGTTCACATACAGGCTGGGCTCGGAGATCACTTCGAAATTCAGTTCGGAAGCTTTTGCCTCTCCCTTCAGTACTTTCGCTGCCATCTTACCGGTCTGCTTACCAAGCTCGATATATTCCAGACCCATGGATGCCACGCAGCCTGCCTTAACCTGCTCTACCTCGGAACCGAATACGGGGATGCCTGCCTTGTTAGCTTCATCCAGTACGGTCTGCAATGCACTGACTACGGTATTGTCCGTCAGGTTGGTAATGCAGTCTACCTTGGATGCGACATCCGCTGCTGCCAGAGCCACCTCAGACATTGCGGTAACACCACTGTCCACGATCTCGAATCCGTAGTTGCCTGCCAGAGCCTTGTACTCTGCGATGGTGCTGATGGAGTTTGCTTCGCTGGTGGTGTAGATGATACCAATGGTCTTCGCTTCGGGAAGTACCTCGCGGATCATTTTTAACTGTGCATCTACTGCTAACGCATCGGAAGTACCGGTGATGTTGCCTACGGGAGTACCGTCTTCACTGGCAAGACCTGCTTCCACAGGATCGGATACTGCAGTATAGATCACAGGAATATCTGTATTCATTGTAGCATTATATGCTGCCATGGCGCAAGGAGTTGCGATGGCACAGATCATATCTACTTTCTTACTTACGAAATTGCTGGCGGTCATGGCGGAGGTTCCGTTGTCTGCCTGCGCATTGACATATTCAATCGTCAGGTTCTCACCCTCTACAATGCCTTCCTCGGCAAGTCCCTGTAAAAATCCTTCACGACAGTTATCCAAAGATCCGTGTACGGCGTACTGCATAATACCGATGGTGTAGTTATCCTTGCTTCCTGTGCTGCCACATCCGGTGAGGGCACCCATTGCCATAACTGCGGTTAATACTGCTGCTAAAATTCTCTTCTTCATAATCTTATTCCTCTCTTTCTGCGTATCCACGCAATTGAAATTAGTCTGCTCATAAGATTACTGAACCCCGAATAAAAAAAGAAAACCGCCTCAAATGTATATTCCTATACATTTGAGACGGTAATAAGCTCCTGCTCATCATCGTGGTGCCACTCAATTTGACAAATCCTTACGAATTATGTCCACTTTTCTCTGGATACTATCATATCCATCGGCTTGATAACGGGTCCGAATCCCGCTGACGCCTAAAACTGATCTGTCCTCGGGCCAGCCTCGGAAGTCCATTCGGCGAAAGTTCCTTTACCGTGATCCCACCATCCACGGCTCTCTGTAAAATTCCCTAAGGCTTACTACTCTTCCTCACAGGTTTGGTAAACTTATGAAAGTTGTTTATGTGTCTAAGAATAATCTTTCTTTTCTGTTTTGTCAATACTATTTTTTGAAAATTTGTAATTATTCAGGGTTACAAAAACACTTTACATCGTCTCCGGCAGCGTGATCACCACCTTGAACAGGTCACCGTCCGTAACGATCTCCATGTTGCCTTTCTGTAGCTCCGTCAGGCTCTTGGCAATGGACAATCCCAGTCCGTTGCCCTCCATATGGCGGGATCTGTCCCCTCTGGTGAACCGCTCTTCCAGCTCCTCCGGTGACATCTCCAGCGGATATGCTGACATATTCCGGAAAATGATGCTCACATTCTGTCCGTCATGCTCCACATTCAGATAGACACGGCTGCCTGTCTGGGCATATTTGTAAATATTGTTTAACAAATTGTCGAACACTCTCCATAGATGTCTGCCGTCTGCCATGACCTTCACAGTCTCCTCCGGCTGTTTTTCGATGGTCTCCAGCTTTTTTTCAGCAAAGCGCTGCTCGTATTCCCCCACCGCCTGTGACAGCAATACCGACACATCACAGACCTCCGGATGGACCTCCAGATTGCCGGTGGTAGCTTTGGATGCCTCTAACAGATCATCCAGCAGCTTTTTCAGCTTCTGGGACTGACGCAGCAACACCTCGGCATACTCCGATATATGCTGTTCTCGCTCCTGTGCAGTCTCTGTGCCGACGCCGTCTCCGGTATCCTTCGTATCACCGGACGCTTCCTTCCCGATGAGATCCGCATAATTGATAATGGACGTCAGTGGAGTCTTGATGTCATGGGACACATTCGTGATCAGCTCCGTCTTCAGATGTTCACTCTTCATCCTCTGCTCCACGGCTGCGGAAATTCCCTCGCCGATGCGGTTCAGGTTCTCTCCGTGTTCCTTGAAGGACAATACCATATGGGAGGTATCCAGCTTATAATTCAGATCTCCGTCTGCCAATGCTTCACTGCCATCCTGCAGTTCTTTGCACATCAATGCCACAAAAGCAATCACACCGCACAGAATAAATTTCTCTATGACCCAGAAAAAGAGTAATGCATCTGTATCATTATAAAACAGTATTAAACCGAAAAACTCTGCCACGCAGACTGCAAGACACAGAAGCACTGTCCGCCATACCATAGGAATCCCACGGATCAATTTCACAATACCACGGAAAAATCCCTTGCAGAATCTTCCGGAGAACCGGAACACTCTGTACAGGATCGTATTCTGCCACCATTTTCCCATTTTCAGGCGGATAGCCAGCTCCATGAAGTACAGGGTGCACCATGTCACCTCTGCGGCAAACAGTACCACCAGCACGATCAGATTGATCATACTTGGGTTCATACCGATCCATCCAAAAGCCAGGTACAGACCGGTAAAAGCTCCAACGGCAACAATCACTGTATACACATCCAGGTGGAGCTCATGGATCGCACTGGGAGTAATACCCTCCCTGCCATTCTTATGTCCGGCACTGCACAACAGGAAGATAAAGCATAATAATGCCAGTACCGTTCCCGCACAGCATGCCACAGGGATCACATTCCGATCATCATAAAACTGCTCTGCCTGATGATAGATCAGGGCATATTCATCTTCCTTCGGCAGACTGGGATTCACTGTCAGGGTAACTACAATACGCAGGTTGCGCTCTGTTAATGTTTTCTCTGCTTCCTCTTCCTGCAGCCATTCTGTCTCGCTTAAGGCATCCTTGATCATCCATTTTGCATATTGTTCCGCCCGCTCAACCGGCACATACGTCTCTCCACCTAATGTTACGCTGTCCCCCAGATCCAGATATTTTTCCAGATTGCCCGTGGAAAGGGCTTCCTGCTCTGCTGCCGTTATGCTTTCCGCATCAGACACAGTACCGGCAGATGGATGCTGTTCCATGATGTCAGAGTTTTCAGAGCTTTCATAACTTTCATAGCCATCAGAGGCAGAGGAACCTTCCGTGTTGATATAGGTATTATCATTATCATGCTGCACCTGGGACTCCAGACGGTACGTCAGATCATTTGTCTTGTCTACATAATCCTCGTTCTTCCATTCTCCCAGGAATTCATCCGTATCCAGATCGTAGCTCTCCACCTTTACCCAGATGTTCCGCTGCCTGCAATAAGCTTCCATGGTCTGCAAGCTCTCATTCTCATACCAGTCGCGTATCCGATACAGATCCTGATTGACCTGCCGATACAACAGCTGATCATGGATAAACATCATTTTACCGGAGGAATACGCTCCACTATCTGCAAGCATGCAGGTACCATAGAGTCCCAACACCCCCACAATTGCGGCTGCGATCATCAGAACAAATGCCACGACCTTTGCCAGTGTACTGCCCAACAGGTTGTTTCCCTGTGTCTGTGCTTTCTTCTTTTTCTCGGCTTTTTCTCTTTTTTTCCGTTCCCTGTTATTCTCTGACATCACTGTTTCTACCGTCGTACTCACTGTTTTTTCCACAGGATCATCCACTCTGTCCAGTTCTGTGTTCCTGCTGTTTTCTTCCCTGCTATCCATATTCCTGTCTCCTTATTTTCCCAAGCAGCTCCGCTCTCCTGCCTGCTCCTATCCCTGCTTCTCGCACTTGTAGCCCTGTCCCCAGACCACCTTCAGATATCTGGGTTCCGCCGGGTTGATCTCTAACTTTTCCCGCAAATGCCGGATATGCACTGCCACTGTATTCTCGCTGCCAAGCGGCAGATCATTCCAGATCTTCACATAAATCTCTCTCGGAGAAAATACCTGCCCAGGATTCTGCATCAGCAGCTTTAAAATATCATATTCCGTAGGTGTCAGTGCTACCGGCTCGCCGTCCAGCGTCACCCGTTTCTCCTTGTCATCCAGTTCAATACCTCCGACTCTGATCACATCCGGCCGCACACTTCCACCACCCAGCTGCATATATCGCCGCAGCTGGGATTTCACCCTGGCAGATACCTCAATGGGATTAAACGGCTTCGTGATATAGTCATCCGCTCCTACCGTAAGTCCCAGCACCTTGTCGGAATCCTCACCCTTGGCTGTCAGCAGGATCACCGGAACATTACTTTTCTCCCGGATCCTGATCATCGCCTGTATGCCGTCCAGCTTCGGCATCATAATATCCATCAGTACCAGATGCACCTCTTTCGTCTCTACCACATGCACGGCTTCCTCACCATCAAAAGCCTCTAAAAAATGGTAATTGCTGTCATTCAAGTATATCTTTAACGCGTTTACGATATCCTTCTCATCATCACAGATCAATATATTGTACATACTCTCCCTCATTTCTGTGCCGGTGGCTGCAGCCCGGACACTTCATGCGCAAGAAGCCCTTACGCTGACGGGCATCTGCTTTGTCCGCAGATGTCCCGCTGATGAATTTATTGTAGCAGATTAACGATTAATAAAAAACAGGAAAAACCTTTAAGACTTTATTAAGATGACGTTGCATGAAAAAACCCCTTGCCATGCCCAACAGGGCAAAAGCAAAGGGTGTGGATAATACATGTTGAAAAGTAAACAGGGAACAGATCAGGTATCCTATGATTCCCAGGAAGATAGCAAGGCACTGTGGCCTTTGCCATATTTTTTTTCGTAAGTCGGTAAGAGCCGTGACAAAGATCCCTGCATATGCGATCACGCCGGGAATTCCCTGTTCTATCAACATGGTCAGCCATTCGTTGTGGGCATTGGCATATACGTTGTTGTCCAGGAGTCCCCTGTTGATCCAGTCCATGGCATCCGTGCCCGATTGATATAGGGCATAGTAATAGCTTCCGGGACCCATTCCGAAAATCTTGAACAACAGACCTTCTTTTCCGTAGGTCAACAGTGTGACCTCCCACAGAGCAAACCGTCCGTTGGCAGACTGTGCCAATAATCCGCTCCCTCTTCCGATCACCCCCATAAGAATCAGGCATCCAAGCAGCACTCCAAAAAGCACTGCCGCTGCCGACATAATGAGAGCAATCCTGAAAGCTCTGCCGCTCTCCAGAAGATCCTTACTCCGCTGCCTCTCCCTCAGCCGCAATATCACATATCCTGCTGCCTCCACGGCAAACACCCCATACCAGACGGGTGTAAAAAAGAAGGTCTTTTCAGCCTCTCCTGCCAGTACCAGTCCAGTCAGATGAAACCGTATGAAAAGCCGGACCATAAATACCGAAAGTGGGAACAGCATTGAGATTTCCAGAGCACGCAATAGCTGTGCTCTCTTCCTCAGAGAGAACAGCAATAATACTGCATCCAATCCGCATGCTGCCGATATTGCCGTAGTGCTGTTGGAGGTAATTGCCGAAGCAAAAAACAAAAAGCTGCCAAGCAGACCTAGCGCTCTGACATACTTTTTTCCCAGCAATGCAGCTGTCAGTGCAATTCCTGCCGTCACACTGATGTAACCGGCATACCAGTTGTTGTTACCAATGGTAGATAACAGCTGTGTCCGGTTCCACGCTCCGTTCTCCATTCCCTGAAATGTCCCCAGTACATCTATATCCAGACGGTTTAGCAGACCGATCAGCGTCACGACTCCCGCCGTGATCCCGGCGATCCACCAGATACTCCTGCTGCCGTCATAATACCTTGACACAGCAAAATAGATGCCCACCAGAAGTACCTGGGTCAGCAGTCCCATGTACCACCCCGGATATCCCAAAAGAGTATCCCCCTTACAGGGACTGATTCCACAGGATAACAATGTGGCCACAAGATACGACATCATAAAGGCATCCATTTTCTTCCATGACTGCCTCACTTTATTGTCTCCACTGATTTTCTGCCACAGCACAGCCAGCATCACAAAAGAACCCAGTACCAACGTGGTATTGCGGAAAAACAAGTACTTTGCGTTCCCGATCAGTACCAGTTTGTTCTGCATATACAGCGGCAATCCGGCAAACAGGATCACCAGGTAGGCATACACCAATGTGCTCACGGTCTCTTTTGAACTTTGTTCCTTCTTTTTCATAAGTTACATTATCCTTTTAACAGAAAACAAGGCACTCCTCATCTCTGAAGAGTGCCCTATTATCATTTTGTGTTCTATGGATTCCTTACTTATTTGCCATAACGCATCTGCAGATACAGAGGACCATACCACTGAATGTCATTGTTCTCTGCTTTGCCGGCAGGAATGGTTACCGTATAATCCTTGCCCTCGAAGGTATACTCCAGCTTCAGAGCTACAGTCTTCTTCATGTACAGAGCCTTCATGATATCATTGGGCAGAGCATTGATATTCTTGTCTCTGGTGATCGTGAAAGTAGTGCCATCCTTTGCATCAGCGATCTCACGGCACAGGTTCTCACGATAGCTTTCGAATGCGCTGATGGAAGGACCTTCAGCCTCTACATTTGTGCTACCGTTTGCTGTACTACCGTTTGCTGTACCAGCATTTACATTGCCCTCAGCAATAGCGAAGGTTGAGAAGTGCTTTACAGTAAAGGTCAGTGTATTAGCTGCTGCATCATAAATAGGTTTGATCTCCTCCAGTGCTCCATCTACAAAGTGGAAAATCACTGCCTTGCTGCCATCTACACCTGCGGGTGTTTCAATGGTAACAGCTACAGGAATTGCCATGCTGGTAACTGCATAACCATTGTTCTTCAAGTTAATCTCTACATATACAGGATTTGATGTCACGGTATATGCAGAAGAGTTAATTGCAGGAGTGGAAGCAGGTGCTTCTACGCTCAGTGTGGTATTAGAACCAGCGAACGCTGCGCCAACAACCCCTACCGCTCTTACAGAACCAGAGTTCTGAACGACAGTGTCTCCTGTGCCGGTTGCTCTTTTGTATGCAGCTTCAATAGCAGCAATATCATTAACGGTATCTCTTCCTGCATTCATTGCATTCTGCAGATCCGCAGCACCGATGCCTGCCAAAGAATTAAATGCATCTAATGCAGATGTCTCATCAGTGATTGTAGAAACATTGATAGCATCTACTGCTCTCTTTACTTCTGCTACCGGTTTAACAGTCGGTGTAGTTACGGTATTGTTCTCACTTGCTACAGATACCGTGGTTAATGCATTACTTCCGCAAGGTATTGCAAACACTGCAAATACAACAGCTGCGGCAATAAGTAATTTTTTCTTCATTTCCTCATTCCTCCTATGTGTAATATTTTGGAAATTTTTCAACCATCATTTATTCTACCCCCCCCCCGCAAAATTTTGTCAATACTTTATTCTCTTTTTTTACATATTTTTACATGTTTTTTTCAGATAAAAAAAGGCATGCCCCGCAGATCCTCTCTACGCAGGTATGCCTTCTGTGATTTCTATCAATAGCGTATCCTATTCTGAACTTAGTTCTTCTTATTTTTCTTATTGGAATGTTCCTTCAACTCTTCCAGCGCATCCTTGAATTTTTCAGAACTCATGGTAGGGTTGGAACGGATCATGTCGCGCTGGAAGAAATCTCTCAGGCTGCTGACACTCTCTTGATCCTCCACGCTTCTGGTATATTTCTGGCGCAGCTCTGCCACTTCGTTCTTCACACTCTCCAGATATTCACTGGGGGACTTCTGTGCAGAAGTACGAATGCTTTCCAGCTTCTCTTCAATACTGGTTTTCAGATCTTCTACCTTAGTGGTAATGCCCTCGGTAAAATCTTCCTTCTTCTGCGCCAGGCTTTCGCTGAAGTCTTCCCTGCGGTTCTCCAGGTCTTCACTGGTCACAGCAATAATGACATCCAGACGCTTCTGGATCCGCAGCATATCTTCCTTTGCCTTCTCCATTTTCTCCAGCACATCCCGCAGATCCAGCGCTGCCTTGAAGGATAATGCGAAGTCCGCTCCGATCAGTGCCGTCAGTATCAGTGTGACCGGGGTCAGGATACTGTTCGGAATGGACAGTACCAGATGCTCAATAGGCTTATGAATAAACTCTGTCATCAGGATCGTCAGGCCCCCCCATGCCAATGAGGAGCCCAGACAGATATGTCCCTGAAAATTGAACTTATTCTTGGAATAATCCCAATATCTGACTTTAAACAAAGCTTCCATAGTCACACCGGTGACATACTCCAGCACCGTTGCCCCAATGCATCCGGCGATGTAGACCAGCACCAGATTGTCCTGAAACGGCATAGACACCACCAGCATCATGATGGCACCGCTGCCATACAATGGCAGGAACGGCCCACGCATAAAGCCCCGATTAACCAGTTTTTTACTCTTAATGGACACGTAGGTGGATTCAAAGCACCAGCCGAAAAAGCAATAAAAATAAAAGAAAAACAACCATTGGATCGCAGTATAATGATACACTGTGTAACCTCCCTCAACTCATCGGTTTTTTCTGAACAAATTACGGATAGACTTCCGTCTCTATGGCAAGCTTTCCCTTTCTGGTGGCATGCGGTTCTCCGCTGATCCGGAATTTCCCGTAACCTCTGGCATTCACCACATCGCCCTGTTCCAGTGCTTTGGAATTATTTTCGCATAACCTGCCGTTCACGTACACTTTTCCTGCCCGGAACAATTCCAGACAATCACTTCTTGATTTATTATATACTTTGGAAATGACAGCGTCAACCCGGGGACCTGCCACCTGGATCACCTGCCTCAGGGGCTCTTCCTCCGGCACTTCGGCTGCCGCGTCCACGATCTCACATTTCACATGGGTATGCCGGATCTGCTCTAGATTATCACAGATAAATCCGGAAATGGTATCCTGACAGAATAAATAGGCCTCTTTCTCTCCGGGCAGAATATCACCGATGGTGCTCCGGTCTATCCCCAGATTCATCAAAGCCCCCAGATAATCCCTGTGGGACAGTTTATCCGCAAATTTCACGGACAGCGGACGGATCCGGATACAGCTGATGGGAAAAGGCTGCTCATATCCCAGATCCGCCTCATTTCCGAACCTCAAAATCCTGCGTTCCGCCTGCTCTCTTCCGCCATACAACGTGATCCCTGCGAACTTCACTTCCCGTTCCACCTGCCACAGGGCATCCTGCTCCGCCAGGCCCAGAAATCCGGTAAAGGTATACTGGTTCTGCTGATAAGACTTCTCTGCCAGTTCCCGGATCCGGTTTTTCAGCTGTTGTATTTCTTTTTCATTTTCCACAGACATTTCCGTACATCCTTTCTGCCATCACAAGGTTATTCCGCCAATGTTCTCCTGCGCACTTCAGCCCAATGCCACATCCAGCAGCATCATCAATGCAAAACCGATGGCAAATGCAATGGTTCCCAGATTGGAATGCTCTCCCTCACTGGCTTCCGGAATCAGTTCTTCTACGACTACATAAATCATGGCACCGGCCGCAAATGCCAGCATATAAGGCAAGATCGGCGTTACAAATCTCGCCAGTGCAATAGTCAGGATTGCCCCCACCGGTTCCACTGCTCCCGACAATACGCCCAGTGCAAAGGATTTTCCTCTGGTATTCCCTTCGCTGCGGAGAGGCAGGGAAATAATAGCTCCCTCCGGGAAATTCTGGATGGCGATACCGATAGCCAACGTCAATGCTCCTGCCATGGTAACTGCTCCGTCACCGCTTAAAACGCCTGCAAAAATCGCACCGCAGGCCGCTCCCTCCGGGAAATTATGGATCGTTACCGCTAACATCAGCATGGTAGTACGGTTCAGACTGCTCTTATGTCCCTCCGGCGCATCACTGCCTATATGCAGATGAGGCACCAGGCTGTCGATGAACAACAAAAAAACAATACCAATCAGGAAACCAATCACCGCAGGAAGAAATGCAAGCTTTCCCATCTCTTCACACATATCCATGGCCGGTATCAGTAAAGACCACACCGAAGCCGCCACCATAACACCGGCAGCGAATCCGGTAAATATTCTCTGAATATTGCCGCCAATCTGTTTTTTCAGGAAAAAGACGCAGGCTGCCCCTGCAGTCGTCCCCAGAAACGGAATCAGAAGGCCGGCTACAATGTTCAAATTCATGGAACGTTCTCCTTTCTTTTGTTATCGTATGCATTACTTTTAACTTATGTATCTTGTCCGTCAACTTAAACAGCTGTAATTTTTTCATATTAATCTCCATTCCACAGACGTTTCCCTCCGTCGGAGAAATTGCGAATCAAATTTCAAATTTGATTCAGCGATAAGGGCTGCTTTGTGACATCTTCGACACATATATGTTATCAAAATCCCGCCAGATCATTACCCATCACGGCATACAGCAGGAAATTCACACCGCACACCAGATGGTACAGGAATACAGCGATCTCACCCACGACGAAGATCACCTTCCAGCTCTTCCACCATTCTTTGAGATTCCTTATCATGACGATCAGCGTCATCAGAAATACAAAAAACATGCCGTGCATATAGCCCCAGGAAAAGTTCGCATGCATCATGCGGAAGCCTTTTTCATAAAAGACCAGAAACATGAATGTGCCGAAAAGGTAATTCAGCCAGGCAAACCAATAATATCTGTTCTGCTTTATAGTTTTAAAATCAAACACCAGATTCAGGGCAAGGACACCGATGGGCAGCGCCATTCCCATGATAATACTCAACGGAATACTCTTCGAGTAATTGTTCCATACTTTTGCAAAACCAATGGCGATTCCCGTCTCTTCTCCCATGGCATTCGTACCGGTAAAAATTCCGGAAAACTGATACAGCAGCGCAATTCCCGCAGGGATCATGGTCAGACAGAGACTGAACGCATTACGGAAACTTTTCCCTCTGCTTGTGATGAGCTGCACCAACAGAATCACTGCAATCAGCGGAACCACCACCATGGTATAACTGGGTTTTGTCATAGTTGTAAGCAATAAGCTTCCTGCGAACAGAGCACAGTTCTTCCATGGAAAATCTTTATGCCAGGGAAACACATTGGGGTAACTTTGGTACTCCGACAACACCTTTCCCGTTTCAAAAAAGCAGATGACGGCAAACGGTCTGGTTGCCAGATAAGTCGCATTCCAGAATGGATTCGGTGTATAGATGCCCATGCAGCGGTATGCGTAATCGAACCCGAAGAACGCCGTATTTTTCGGGGAATACAGATTGGACAGTAAAAACAGTGCAAACACAAGTAAGGTTACGACAATGTCTGTCGCAGCCTGTCTGCCCTGTGTCAGGGTCTCATAATGATCCAGCTTCCGGATCTCACGGTTCATATAATATTTCGTAATGACCACTGCCGCCAGATTGAACAAGGCTGTAGTGATCGCCATGGCTGCCGGTGCCCCGATCAGCCACGCAGAAAGTCTGGCCGTCCAGAACAGGATCGGATACGGAAATTCATAATTCCCCGCAATACCTGCCACCTTATTCACATAGTCCGGCATATCCGACTGGAATCCCGGCACCTGATAGCATTCCATCCAGAACAGATATAACATGACCCCGGTATACAAAAACAGCAGGAAAAGAAATGTCACTTTTCCTGCTGTTGTCTCCCGCAGGCCGCTCTTTATGGGATTCTTTTTCATAGAGCTGATCCTTTCTAATTAAAACTGATCACGGGATCCTTGGGAGCCTTTGCCTTCTCCACGCTGATGGCATGAAGTACGGGACCCTCTCCCTTATAGTCTGCAAAGTATTCTTTGGCAACTTTCGCTGTCACCTTGACCCATTCCTTCTGCTTCAGGTCTTTCGTGCCCGCATACTCACAGGCATAACCTAAGAATGCCATATCCTCCGCACAGCAGGTCATTGCCATACGTCCCGGTACAAAATAACCGTCGGGATATTCTTCGGGCTTCAGTACCATGGCAAGGAACTGGATATTTTTACCCACATAACGCTCCAGATGATCCATGGAATCCAGATACCAGATGCCGTAGCCCTGATTGTCCAGAACAATGGGATCCTGATTCAGATCATAAGGAAGATCCTCCTCGAAGATCTCATCGATCTCACCGTTGGAGTCCTCGAAGATCACATCTGCGGAAGGATTTACCGCCTTGATATTCCGCTTGTATACATTCAGATCCTTGATACCATCACAACGGTTGAAAATGATCATCTCAGACTTACGGATCATCTCTGCCAGCAGTGACTTCATGTTGGTGTAATACATGGGGAAGGTAGAGCCATCGATGGTCGTGATCTGCTGTTCCACTTTCCAGTACCAGGGAAGTGTCATGTTCTTGCAGTTCCACATACCGTTATACTCGATGATGATACGGGCGGGCTTGTACTGCTTCTCCAGCTCGATCAGATGGTTCGGTGTAAACTCCTCTTCATCTTCGATCAGTACGACCTCTGTACGACTCTTTTTTAATAAGGCTGGATCGTATTCATTTTCGCCCTCTTCGCAGAGGATGAGCAATGTCTTTCCCTTGATCTGGAAATACGGCTGTCCCAGCGTAAATGTGATAAACTCTGTCTTACCGCTCTCCAGAAAACCGTTTATGATATAGACTGGTTTCGTCATAATTCATACCTTTCTCTTTCTTATCCTGCTGCCTGTAAAATCTGTTCCGCAATTTATTTACGGAACAGTTCTGCCAGCTTGTTCTCGTCCAGTTTGGAACCGATGACACAGATCTTGCCGGTGACTTCCGGCTTACCGCTTCTGATGTCATGCTCTTCGGGAACATAATCATAATATACCCAGGTTCCGTCGGGAGCGGGTACCATACCCTTGGCACGCAGGATGGCTCCGTACTCTCCGCTGTCCAGAGCGGTAAGGATCTTCTCGATGTCCTCTGTGCTGTAGGTATTGGGTGTTTCGATACCCCAGCTTGTGAATACCTCGTCTGCATGATGGTGATGATGATGGTCATGGTCGTGGCAGCCGCAAGTACAGTTCTCGTCATGATCGTGATGATGGTGATGCTCATGCTCGTCCTCATCATGCTCATGATGATGGTGATGTTCATGCTCGTCCTCGTCATCGTGATGATGTCCGCAGCAGCACTCGTGATCATGGTCATGGTCGTGATGATGGTGATGCTCATGGTCATGATCGTGACCGCAGCACTCATCCTCATCGTGATCGTCATGGATATGCTCCAACATTTCCTTCATCATATCTTCCAGCTTGTCAGCGCCTTCGATAGTCTTCAGTACTTCCCTGCCATCCAGCTGCGCTAGCGGTGTAGTGATGATGGTTGCCTTATCGTTATGCTCACGGATCATCTCCACGCAGGCATTCAGCTTTGCCTGATCCACTTTATCGGTTCTGCTTAAGATAATGGTTCCGGCATATTCGATCTGATTGCTGAAGAATTCACCGAAGTTCTTCATATACATTTTGCACTTGGATGCATCTACTACTGCTACCGCACTGTTGATCTCCACATCCAGGTCTCCTGCCACATTTTCCACAGCCTTCAGGACATCGGACAGTTTGCCGACACCGGAGGGCTCGATCAGGATACGCTCGGGAGCGTAAGTGCTGATAACTTCCTTCAGGGAAGTACCGAAGTCACCTACCAGAGAGCAGCAGATACAACCGGAGTTCATCTCCTTGATCTCGATACCGGCCTCTTTTAAAAATCCGCCATCGATACCGATCTCGCCGAACTCATTCTCGATCAGAACGGTCTTGCTGCCGTCCAGCGCTTCCTTTAACAGTTTCTTGATCAGGGTCGTCTTACCTGCACCCAAAAATCCGGATACTACATCTATTTTCGTCATTGTTTTTTCCTCCAATCCGGGTCTGAACCCATCCTTTTTATTTTCTATCATATTTACATTATTGTCAATAAAACGATTATTAAATTTTTGTAACTATTCAGCCATAATATTCGTATGACTCTGTGTGGATGCTTGCATACACAGCTGTGTCATCCGGATATTATGAGTGGATTGCCCTCACGGCTTCTCCGTCTGGATCATGCTGTATGGCACCGCCGCCACTTTTCCTTCTTCATCCGCACCGCAGATAATTCCCAGGAATACGCCATCTTCCGAAAACACACCGCCACCTGACATTCCCGGCTCTGCAAGTCCCTGCAGCAGGAGCATATTCTGCCCAAAATCCTCCACATAAATCCAAGGATCTACCACAAAGGCATAGACCGGCATTCCGGTCTCTCCTCCGTACATCCACACATCGTCATATTCTTTCAGGGTATCAAACACATTCCGATCCGTGTGCACCGGCAGGCAGACCTTCCATGTCTCCCCGGACAATTTCGCCTTGTCCACCCACACAAAAGCCAGATCACAACTGCCCACCGTCTCTGCTTCTGTGGCCGTCACCTGCGTTCCGTCCGGAAATGTCACGAGGATTTCTCCGTTCGTATGCGTCAGTACATGGCCTGCCGTTGCGATCAGCAGGGATTTTTCATCCTTATCGTAGATCACGCCACTGCCAAGCAGGTCTCCCGCCTGAATCTGCACCAGTGATTTTCTTACTGTAAGCTCCGTCTCCGTCAGCTTCTGCTCTGTCTCCGCAGGCAGCTGCCATTCCGTTGCGGTAGTATCTCCCTCCGGCAGCTGTGCACCGGTCGTTGCTGTCCCTGCATCTCCTGTGCCGTTTTGTCCACAGCCTGAGAACAGCAGCAGACAGCCTGCCATGAGGAACATTATGTTTTTTCCGTTCATGTCCTGCTCCTATTTCTGCATCGCATTCCTATAACTCTCCATAACATAAAACGGACCGCATCCGCAGTCCGCATTTTTCTCTGAAGGTGTAAGCAAAATATAAGCCGAGTTCTGTATCTGACGATCATCTATCTAGTACGACTGTCACCAGCCGCATCAAGCGACCTACCTGAAAGCAGACCGGGCCGGCCTATCGCTTTCTGTTTGGTCTTGCTTCGGATGGGGTTTACATGGCTCCGTCTGTTACCAGCCGGACGGTAGTCTCTTACACTGCCTTTCCACCCTTACCGGCACGAAGCCGGCGGTATATTTCTGTTGCACTAGCCTTGGAGTCACCTCCACCAGACGTTATCTGGCATCCTGCCCTGTGAAGCCCGGACTTTCCTCACCTGCACGAAGCAGCCGCGATCATCTATCTTACTTACACCTGTTCGATTATATCTGTTCTACCAGCAAAAAGTCAAGCAGAATTGCGCCGGCAGCCGTGTAAACTATTCAGAACCACATTCGCAAAATCGCATCTGACGATGCTTTCCTTTTGCTCATGTGGTTACTTCGTCGCATCAATTCTGCCGCACAGTCTTACGAATGCGAGCATTCGACGCCTGTCAGCAGAATTGCGCTACTCTGAATAGTTTACACGTTGAAGCAGCTTCCGCCCACGAATTCTCTGCACAGGGAATTGTTGGGGAGGCTCTCGCTGGTCACGCCCAGGAAATACTCCAGGAATTTCAGCAGCCTTTTAGCTTCATAGTATTCCGGTTCTCCCTTGTCGATCTGGAACAGTAACGGCTCTGCGAACTGCTTTAACACCGCCAGTTCATAGATCAACACGGAATTGAACATGGCATCCGCATCCTCCTGGAAGGGGAAAATATTCTGCTCCTCGCCCCGGCGCACAGAAGCCCACATGCTGATGGTCCTTCTGGCATCCGCACCTCTGGTTCTGGCATCTCTTACCATACGGCGTAACAATCTGCCGTCTGTAGTGGGAATACGATTGTGTTCATCAATGTTGATATTGGTCAGCGCACTGATATAAATCTTATATTTGCTTTCCTCAGGGAGTGCATAGGAGGTCTTCTCATTCAATCCGTGGATTCCCTCAATGACAAGAATATCATCCGGTCCCAGCTGTTTAAAGTTCCCTTTGTATTCCCGCTTGCCGGTCTTGAAATTGAAGGAAGGAAGCTCTACCCGCTCTCCTGCCAGCAGTCTGCACATATCCTCATTAAACTGTTTTACATCGATGGCTTCCAGACATTCAAAATTGTAATCCCCGTTTTCATCTCTGGGGGTTAATTCTCTGTTTACAAAATAATCATCCAGCCCGATGGGATGCGGCATCTTCCCAAGGGTCTTCAGCTGTATGGACAACCGGTGGGAAAAACTGGTCTTACCGGAGGAAGAAGGTCCGGCGATCATAACAAATTTGACACCGCCTCTGTCCACAATATCCTTTGCGATCTCACCAATCTTGCGCTCCTGCTGTGCCTCCTGTACCAGGATCAGTTCGCTTAGGGAACCGCTGCAGATCTGATCATTGAGATCTCCCACGGTCTCAATGCCGATCTTTCTGCCCCACTCTTCCGACTCTTTCAGGGTCTGGAATAACTTTTTCTGCTCTACGAAAGGCTTTACCTGTGTAGGTTCCTTTTTATCCGGCAGAAGCAGCATGAAGCCCTCATCATATGCCAGTACATCGAACCATTTGACATACCCTGCATTGGGCAGCATGTAACCGTAATAATAATCATAATAGCCATCCATCTCATAGATATTCACAAAAGAGCCTCTACGGTAATGAAACAGCTTTTCTTTATCCTTCATTCCCTCTGCATGGAACAGTTCCATGGCATTGTCCAGAGAATAGGCTCTTTTCAGGAAGGGGGTCTTCGCCTCTACCAGTGCCTGCATTCTGTTCCGGATCTTCTCCGCATTCTCTTTCGTTGCGGCAAACTGTCCTTTGGGTGAGATGTAGGATCCGTTTCCGATGGCGAACTCCACACGACAGCTCTGCACAGCATCTCTTCCAAACACATCAAATACCGCTTTTAGAAACAACATGGTCGCAGAGCGCACATAGGTCTTGTGACCCACATCATCCTTTAATGTAAAAAAAGTAATCTCACAATCTCTTGTCAGTTTTTTAAACAGTTCCCGAATCTTTCCGTCTCTTGCTGCCAGTGCGATCAGGTCATCATATTTCTCCTGATAATCGTTTGCTGCATCTTCGTAAGTAGCTCCCTGGGGATATTGTCTCTCCTCGCCATTTATCTTCACTGTGAACATTTTTCTCACCCTGTCCTTCTGTAATCTGCTGTTTCCGGTCTGCTTTCTCAATCTGCTTCCTGACCATTATCATACCATTCCAGTGCGCTAGTTATGAATGTGATCTCTTCTTTGATCTCATTGCTGCGCTGCATTGTTTTCGGATTCCGGCCATCTGCTTTTTGCTCCAGACGTTCTGCGATCTGTCTGCGGTCTGCCAGCATTTTTCCCAGATATTCTTTCAATACCCGGTTCCTTTGCAGCAACAGCTTTGCTCCGTACTGTTTTGCAAGCACAGAAAAAGAACTGTCTCGTGACTCACCCAGCCAGGAACGCTTTACCTCACTGCACACTGCGTCCTCTGACAAGTCTCCCAGCCAGCGCACCTTCATCATAAAATAATATTTACCTTCTTCGTAGATGATATTCTCATCCAGCAGAAGATATCCCTCCTCCATCAGGAACTGACGAAAATGCGGAATCTCCGACTGGGGCTGCAGGATCAGTTCTGCAAAATTTCTGGCCTGTGTCCTTCCTTCGGTCAATATCTTCTCCATGAGAGGACCGCCCATACCGGCACAGATCATTCCCGCTGCCTCTCCTGTATTCAGCTTTTGCAGACCATCGGAAAGTCTTGTCTCGATCTTGTCCTGCAGACCATATTCCCGGATATGTTCTTTTGCACGGTCAAGTGGGCCGGATCGTACGTCCATGGCGATCACTCTGGGAGAAATGCCCTTCTGCACGAGATAGACAGATACAAAACCATGGTCACACCCCACATCTGTTATCACAGTGCCGGGAGTGACCATGTCTGTTAATGCCTGCATTCGATTGGATAATAGAACCTCCGCCATTAATCCAGATAATCCTTCAGCTTGCGGCTGCGGCTGGGATGACGCAGTTTTCTCAATGCTTTTGCTTCGATCTGACGGATACGTTCACGGGTAACGTTGAATTCCCGTCCTACCTCTTCCAGAGTACGGGCACGTCCATCATCCAGACCAAAACGAAGTCTCAATACTTTCTGCTCCCTCTCTGTCAGGGTGCCGAGTACCTCCACCAGCTGTTCCTTCAGCAGGGTAAATGCTGCAGCATCAGCGGGAACCGGTACATTATCATCCTGGATGAAATCACCCAGATGGCTGTCTTCCTCTTCACCGATAGGAGTCTCTAAGGACACAGGCTCCTGACTGATCTTCAAGATCTCACGCACTCTGTCTACCGGCATGTTCATCTCTTCTGCGATCTCTTCAGGGGTCGGTTCTCTTCCAAGCTCCTGCAGCAGCTGTCTGCTCACGCGGATCAGCTTGTTGATGGTCTCTACCATATGCACAGGGATACGGATGGTTCTCGCCTGGTCTGCAATGGCTCTGGTGATGGCCTGACGGATCCACCATGTTGCATAGGTGGAGAACTTGTATCCTTTCCGATAATCAAATTTCTCTACGGCCTTGATCAGTCCCAGGTTACCTTCCTGAATCAGATCCAGGAAAAGCATTCCACGTCCCACATATCTCTTGGCAATGCTGACTACCAGACGTAAGTTGGCTTCTGCCAGACGCTTTTTCGCTTCCTGGTCGCCCTCTTCCATTCTCTGTGCCAGTTCGATCTCTTCCTCCGCACTTAACAGAGGCACCTTACCGATTTCCTTCAGATACATGCGGACAGGATCCTCGATGCTGACACCTTCCGGTACGGACAGGTCGATGTTCTCCACATCCACCTCATCCTCATCGGTCAGAATGATCTCCTCGTCATCCACATCATCGTCATCGGTAATACGCAGTACATCCACGTTGTTCTGGTCCAGATATTCCAGAACCTTCTCCATCTGTTCCTCTTCCAGAGGCATGTCCGCAAAGAAGTCACTGATTTCCTGATACTCCAGCACATTCTTTTTCTTTTTCGCCATATTCAGGAGCTCTTTTATCTTCTCCGCAAATTTTGCCTGTGTGTTTTCATCCATTTTCGTGGTTCCATCCTTTCATTGCCATTATTTATAGCCAAATTTCGTATTTTTTATAACTATTCAGAGCCAGGATCCCGTTATTCCAGAGAAATATGGGCTCTTTGCAGCTCTTCCAGTGCTTTTTTGCCTTCCACCGCTTTCATCACGGCATTGACATCTGTTCCCAGCTTTGCCATATAATACTGATAACTGTTGCGTTTTACCGCTACCAGAATATCATGAAAGGCTCTTTCTCTCTCCTGTCTGGTAGACAATTCCGGAAGTGTGGTATGAAACAGCTCTGCTGCCTGTCTCTGTTCCTCCTCGTCTTCAAACATGCTGATGATCCCCGCCGGCTGGAATTGTCCGCTGTCCAGTTCTGCGAACATTTTCTCTGCCACCCTGCGGTACAGATCCTCGGTAAAATCCTCCAGTGCTATATATTTCCGGACGATTCCATACAGAGAAGGATCATCACCGATCCAGGTAATTAACAACCGCTGGGATCTGCGGCCGCTCTCCGCCGGATCACTCTTGTTCTGTACACCGCTTCTGGGCCTTTGGATCGGCTTTGCCAGTCCCGTCTGTGCAGCATAGTTTACCACCATTTTTCTCAGATCATCCGGCCGGATCATATATTTTTCGGCGATGGCCTGCAAATAGTTTTCCCGTTCCAGATCCTCGGAAAATTCACATAGCTTCTGTGCGATCTCCCTGTGGAACTTCGTCCGCTGTTCCGGATCACTCTGGTCGTATTGCTCACTTAAGATACGGATCTCAAAATAGAAACTGTTCTCTGCCTGGTCGATCCGCTCCTGAAATGCTTCTTTCCCGAGATTTTTAATAAATTCATCCGGATCCTTGTAAGGCCGCATATTGATGACTTTACCGGTCAGTCCCGCCTCCCTGAGGATACCGATGCCCCGGAGTGCTGCCTTGGTTCCGGCACCGTCGCTGTCGTAAGCCAGCAGGATATTTTCCGCATAACGGTGTAAAAGGTTAGCCTGCTCCACCGTAAATGCTGTACCTAAAGATGCCACAGCCTGTGTAAATCCTGCCTGATGCATGGCAATTACATCCATATAGCCCTCGCACAGAATGATGTTGCCGGTCCTTGCTGTCCGTGCAAAATTCAGTCCGTACAGATTCCGCCGTTTATCGAAGATCATGGTCTCCGGGGAATTCAGGTACTTCGGTTCTCCCTCTCCCATGACTCTTCCGCCGAATCCGATGACGCGGTGGTTGATGTCCTGTATGGGGAACATCACACGGTTCCAGAACTGGCTCCGCAGTCCCCGCTGCTCGGAGAATACCGCCAGTCCGGAATCTTTGATCTCTTCGTCCGTAAATCCCTTTTTCCGGAGATACTGCACTACCATTTCACCGTTTTTGCCGGCATAGCCCAGTCCGAAGTGATGCATGGTTTCCTCTGTCAGCTTTCGTTCCGTAAGATACCGCATTCCCACTTCGCCATGCGGATCCCTCAGCATATAGTAAAAATATTTTGCAGCTTCTTTGTTGACCTCCAGCAGGCGCATCCGCTTTCCTGCCTTTTTTTTCTGTTCCGGTGTCTCTTCGACTTCGGGAAGCTTTACTCCCGCACGGTCTGCCAGGATCTTAACAGCCTCCGGAAATGTATCATTCTCATATTTCATGAGAAAGGTATAGACATTTCCACTGGCATGACATCCAAAGCAATAGTACATCTGCTTGTTCGAAGATACCGAAAAGGAAGGTGTTTTTTCGTTATGAAAAGGACAGCAGCCCCAATAGTTGCTTCCCTTTTTTTTCAATGAGACATAAGCGGAAATAACATCAACGATATCATTTCTGGCTCTGACTTCTTCTATCAGTTCTTCAGGATAATACACTCTTTTTTACTCCGTTGTCATCGTAACTATCTCTGCCAGGATTTCGGTATGTAGATATCCTCATATACAGCTATGGCGAAACGGTCCGTCATGGCTCCCACATAGTCACAGACGACCTTTTCTCTCGGTTCTCCGATGGAAAGAAGATTCAGGTATTCTTCCGGCAGATCATCCAGATGCTTCAGGAAATGCTGGTACAGCGTCTCCATCAGTATCTCTGCCTTTCCCTCTTCGCTCTTTGCCACAGGATTCTTATATACACGCTCAAACATAAACTGCCGGATCTTTGTCATGGCTTCCGCCACAGGTTCCGACATCACAATATCATCTTTTCCCATGCTGTTGGTAACGATATCATGGATAAAATGATCCAGCCGCTCTGTGGGACTGCTGCCGATCACTTCACAAATCTCTTTGGGGACATCTGCCTCTGTAAGGATCCCTCCGCGAATCGCATCGTCCATATCATGATGAATATATGCAATTTTATCGGAAAGTCTGACGATCTTGCCTTCCAGGGTATGGGGTTTGCCAATGGTCTGGTGGTTCCTGATACCGTCACGTACCTCATAAGTCAGATTCAGCCCCTTGCCATCTTTTTCCAGAATGTCCACGGTACGTACACTCTGTTCCGCATGTTCAAAACCGAACGGACATACTCTGTTCAATGCACGCTCTCCGGCATGCCCGAATGGGGTATGTCCCAGATCATGTCCCAGTGCAATAGCTTCCACCAGATCCTCGTTCAGCTTTAATGCTTTGGCTATGGTCCTGGCCGTCTGGGATACTTCCAGCGTATGTGTCAGTCTGGTGCGGTAATGATCACCCTCGGGTGTCAGAAATACCTGCGTCTTATCCTTCAGCCTGCGGAAGGCCTTACAATGGATAATCCGGTCTCTGTCTCTCTGAAACACCGGCCGGATATCGCACTGTTCCTCCGGTCTCAGACGCCCTTTTGAGTTCACGCTCAATGACGCATATGGACTTAAATAATCCTTTTCCCACTGTTCCAAGCTTTCTCTGATCGTCATAGTTCCTCCTGCCCCTACCTTTAATATTCTGTGCCTGTCCGAAAAATCCTTTTATTTTCTCAGAAATTTTATTTTACACAATTATCTGCACACAGAATAAATAAATTCCGCATTTTTATCCATAGCCTCAGTGGCTTTTTTGAAAGGTGACATCTGAAAAACATGCCACATTCCGGGGAATCTGTCCATATGGGCGGATACACCGGCTTTGATCAGATTTTTATATAACCGCAGAGAGTCATCCAGAAGGATCTCATTTTCGCCCACCTGGATATAGACCGGCGGGAAGCCGTGAAAGTCTCCGAACAACGGCGAGATATAAGGATCCGTCAGATCCCTGTCCGGTGCATAAGCCTTTGTCATGCGGTCAATGTACTCTTTGTCCAGTACCGGATCCAGCTCCGCCTTGGTCTGGAAGGTCTTGCCCTCACCGGTAAGGTCGATCCAGGGAGACATCAGCACGATGCCTCTGGGAAGCAGACGCTGCTGTTCTTTTAATTTCAGTACCAGGGAAAGCGCCAGATTTCCTCCGGCAGAATCTCCTGTGATGATCACATCTCTTGCTCCGTAGCCCAAAAGCATCAGATAATTCCAGGCTTTCATGGCATCCTCCGTGGCTGCCGGGTAAGGATGCTCCGGTGCCAGTCTGTAGTCAAAACACAATACATCCATGGACGTCCCTGCCGCCAGCTTCGATGTCAGGGTTCTGGCATAAAGGCTGCTGCCTGTGGAATATCCGCCGCCATGGCAGTGCAGGATCACATATTTTTTCATATGGGCACGGTTCACGCTGACCCACTCCGCATCCATTCCTTCGATATCAACGGGACGGTACTGGATCTCCTTACTGTTGCTGAGCAGTTCTCCGATATGATCCTGTGACTGTCTGTGTTTCTCCAGATCCGGGTTCTCCACAAGTCCGTGGGCTCTCCGGATCAGCTGCATCAGATTTTGATTACTTTTCTCACTGTTTTTCCCTACCAGTGCCATAAGTTCCTCCTGTTAAATGATAGTCAGCGCTTTTGATAACTATTCAGCGCCTCAATTCGCAAAATCGCCTCTGCGAGGCTTCCCTTTTGCTCATTGAAGCTGCTTCGCCAAAGAAATATTGTCCAGGCATCTTACGAATGCGAGCATTCGACGAAGCCTTGCCAATATCTCATGGCTCTGAATAGTTATCAAAAGTGTAGTCTTCTTCTCACTGCATTACGAAGTCTTCTCCGGGATAAAAGGGTTGCGATGGTAATGTCCACGATCACGCAGATGGTCAGCACAATAGCAGACCAGCCCAGGGCGATCTCCTGTCGTAAGAACCTGTCGATCAGAAGCTCCAGTCCCACACACAATACGGCGATGCCGGAGATCAGATACAATGCTCCCGTCAGGAAAGACATGGGAAGTCTGCGCATGCAGAACGTCACTGCTTCCACCACAGCTGTCACCAATAATACGATAGGCAGTCCCAGTCCGTAGAACCATCCGCTCTGTCCCGTCAGATAAGTCAGCAGATAGAGATATACGATCACTGCCACACCATCCAGCAGGATTGACAGATAAATAGGCTGTCTCGTATAGATCACCACCGGGATCATAATGACCCATATTACCAGAAAGACACCGATGACTGCCAGAGACCACAGACTGTTCCGGAATACCAGCGCATTCAACAGCCCACAGGTCACTGCCGTCGCAAGTACGATGACCGTCAGCAATACTCCCAGGTCTTTTCTTTTTACTACTTCCACCTGACCTTTTTCCTTCGGAAACGGAGACGGCTGTTTCGCCGGTTCCGGTGCCTTGGGGTTATAGACCGGTGTGTCACACAGGGGACATTTCGCTGCCGAAGCATCCAGTTCCACACCACAGTTCACACAATATGACATAAGCATTTCCTTTCTCTCTCAAGCAGAGAGTTAACGATTACTTTCTTTCTTCACATGAATGCCATCCTGTACCAGTTTGCAGAAAAACAGTCGTTCCACATCTGTCTCCGCAATGCTGCTGGCAAAATTGATGGTCAGAATATCATCGAAGCTGGCAATGGCACAGTTGGTTCTGGTAGAGAACGGCTGTCCCATATAAATATCAAACCGTTCAATATAAGGTTTCATGGTCTCCGGCACTTTCAGAGCTCCCATGTTAGTCAGTCCCGCCGAAGAATTTTTATCCTGAATCTTCGTATAGAACTGGCGCACCACCAGATCCTTGATAAACAGGGGGACTATGCGGATGAAAGGATTCCTCTGGGTCTCCGCATTGGTGGTAATGTCACCCCGCAATAATTTTTCATTCAGGTAATATCGCATATAATTGTGTACCTGAGTCACGATTTCCTCAAAGGTGTACTCTCCCAGTCTGGGATCAATCCCAGGATAGATCATGGTAATAAAGTTCCGTAGGGTCTTCGACGGGAAAAAGCGGCGTAAGTTCACCGGCATGGCAATTTTTACCGGGCGGAGCCGGATATGCCACTCACTCTCCTGCTTTTGCATCAGTGCATACAGCAGTACGGAATTCAGATATTCCGTAATGGTGGCGTTGTAGCTTTTTGCCACTTTCATGACCTCTGAGACAGACATAATACCGTCTATAATATTCAGGGTGTAAAAAGGTTCTTTTGTGCCGCGGACACGATAAGTCTTCTCGCCCGGTCTGGGCGGGCACACCTTGGCATTGGCATATTTCATGTAGGCGTCTTCCAGTTCTCCCGGATCCGGTGTTTCCAAAATATCCAGCACAAAGCCACCGTTCTCGATCTCCGTATGCCCCTTCAGGCGCAGATAGGTGGCCGTCAGAGTCTGCAATACGCACATGCCGCCGGTACCGTCTCCCAGACTGTGATGAGCCTCCAGGGCGATCCGGTTCCGGTAATAATAGATTCTTACCAGATAACGGTTATTGGCCTTGAAATACATGGGCTGACAGGGATTTTTCACATCCTCCTGCACAAATGGGCCCGGTCTGTCATTGGGTTCCAGGTAACGCCAGAACACGCCCTTGCGAATCGCCGCCTTGTACGTCGGAAAACGGGGCATGGTCAGATTGACCGCCCGCTGCAGCATCTCCGGGTCGATCTCTTCTTTCAGTAATACAGAAAGTCTGTACACTGAAGAAAAATCTCTTCGTTGAAGCGTGGGATATACGATGGCAGACAAATCCAGTTTATACCAGTCCTTATGTACCTTCTGTGTTTTTTCTGTCTTTACTTTATCCACAATACTCATACTTGAAGCTTTCACCCCTTTTGATTTCTCGCTGTATAACGACAAAGGCGGCAACCTTCCGGTCACCGCCATGTGATGCAGAAAGAGGGACTTGAACCCTCATGGTATCACTACCACACGGACCTGAACCGTGCGCGTCTGCCAATTCCGCCATTTCTGCGAACAAATGTATATTACAACAACCCGTTCCAAATGTCAACACTATTTTTCGAATTATTTGAACTGTATGCAAAATAATTACGATTTCTGCGTTCTTCAGCCTTGTAACTATTCAGACCCCATTCGCAAAATCGCCTCTACGAGGCTTCCTTTTTGCTCATGAGGTTACTTCGCCATGTAAAACTGCTTATCTGCCTGAATGCAAGCATTCGCAGAACACAGTTTTGCATGGCTCTGAATAGTTACCAATTATTTTACATTTACATATAGGAACTGAACAAATTACCTGCATTATAGATGCCGGTATATCCTGCCGCTCCGGTGTACAGACTGCTTCTGGTGGAAGCATGGTCTGCTGCAAAATTGATCATGGAACTCTGTGCGGATACACGATAGCCATAGGAACCGTTTCCCTGGAACAGGTTCTTCACAGTATTCATATCGGCTTTCATAAAGGTATCCTTGTCCAGAGACAGGGTGCCGTCATTTTTCATAGTGATACCGATCTTCGCCAGCTGCTTACTGTTGGCAATGGTGGTATTCCCCAGCGATTCCGTGCGGTTGTTCACTGTGGTATCGCTCACATCATCCACAGCAGCCATCACGCTGTTGTAATTCTTCACAAAGCTGTTCACCGCATTGTAGATGGCACCGGTATCATAGCCCTTGGTCGTGGTCTCTATACCATTCTCATCCTTGGTGGTGATATCCTTTTGTGCAAACAGATCATTTTTACCGGTAACCAGTAATGTATCTGCGGATTCCTTCAAAGCATCAGTGGCGGTCTCTACCTTGGCCAGTGCTTTCTTCGCGGTCTCCGTCGTGGTGTCTTTCTTCGTTATGTCGGAAGCTGCGGTTTTGGATGCGTTGTTCTCCTTGCCGTAATAAGCCTTCATCAGCTTGGCATAGCTGCCGTTCTTAATACTTGCATAATCTGCCAGCCAGTTGCTGCTTGCCGCATTGGATGCCGTAGAGCTCAAACCGGAAAACAGAAATGAATAATTGGTCTTTGCCTGAATATTAATACTCATCACAGTCACCTCCGTGTCAACTGTTTTGAATCGGCCTTTCAGCCATTAGTCCTTTTATATCAGTTACAGTATACTACTTATTTCGGATTTTTCCAAGGTTTGTTAACTGTTTTTTGAAAAAATCCCATTAATTGAGTATTTTTTCCAGCATGGTCACCCGGTTGAAGGGAAAGGAGAAATAATAGCCGTCTGCGAAATCCTCTGTCATGGCGATCACTTCCTTTGCCAGCTGCACACCGGCCTGTTCTCCTTCTTCTCTCGTCATATCCGCCCGGTATCTCGCCAGTACTTCGTCCGTCACGTCAATGCCCGCCATCTCGTTCTTCATAAAGGTGGCATTTTTAAGACTCACGAAAGGCATGATCCCGCAGAGAATCCTTGCTCCGGTCTCCTCTTTGATCCGGCGCACTCTGTCGGCACTCTCCTGTGTGGAAATGGGCTGTGTCAGAAAAAAGGTGGCTCCCGCCGCCATTTTCTTCTTCACTCTGCCGATCTCCACTTCCAGATTACGTCTGCCCTGATTGATAGCACCGCCGTAAACTGCCGGAGCCTGCGTGAACTGCTCCTCGTTCATATCCGCCAGAATCTGCATCAGTCCCACAGAATCAAAGTTGAACACACTCTTCACCGTGGTCCGCACCATGGAAGGAATGGGGTCTCCCGTGATCACCAGGAAATTCTGAATACCATTGATATAGGCTCCCAGCAGCTGGGAGCGCATGGCTATGGCATTTTTGTCCCGGCAGCAGATATGAGGCATGACACACATACCGGTCTCTCTTGCCACCTTCTCCGCCATGAGAATGGAATCTGCTCTGGTACGTCCCGAAGGAGAATCCGGGAAAGTCAGCACATCCACACCGCTCTTCTGTAGAAGATGTGCCGCATCCATCAGTTTTTCATCATCAATTCCCATGGGAGGTGCCAGTTCCACAGCGATCAGCTTCCGGTTCCTGCTCTCCGCCTCTTTGGTATGATAAAAAGAACGGTCTTCCTTCGCTGCCTGCTGTTTCTCCGGCTCTATATCTTTTTTTGCCTGTGGGTACTGCGTCAGATCCAGTTTCCCGGCAAGTTCTGCGATATACTCCGGTGTCGTACCGCAGCAGCCGCCTGCCATATCTACACCAAGGGCAGTCATCTGCTGCATTCTGTCCACAAAATAGTCTCTGTTATCCCCGATGAAGAGCATGCGACCGGTGACCATCTGAGGATACCCCGCATTGGGAAGGGCGGTAAGCAGTTTTCCTTCCGGTTTTTCCAGTATCTGCAGGATCCGGTGCATATGGGACGGACCCACGCCGCAGTTAAATCCCACAGCATCGATCTCCTTTACCGCACCTGCTCTCTGTAAAAGCTTTCTGGCACTTAATCCCGCATTGCTGTAACCAAACTGGTTTACGGAAAACTGCACAGTAATAAATGCCTGCTCTCCAATCCTTTTGACAGTGGGAAGAATCTCTTCCATTTCCGAAAAAGTCTCAAAGACAAAAAAGTCCGCTCCCTCTTCCAGAAAAATATTACAGATGTCTTCATATTCTCTACTTAAAGCATCTTTCTGTGCCATGGTCTCCCCGGGAATCTGGCCAATATCCGCCGCTATGTAGATCTCTTTCGTCTCTCCGGTGGCTTCTCTCCACTCTGCCACTGCTTCCCTTGCCAGCCGAAGCCCACTGCGCAGTGTCTCTCCGATCTGTTCCCGGGGCATATCCATGCAGAAGCTGTTAGCAGCAAAGGTATTGGTTCGTAAAATCTGTGCTCCTGCTTCCAGATACTCTCTGTGGATCTCCTTTACCCGCTCCGGAGCCTCCAGATTCGCCAGCTCCGGTAGCTGCCTCGTGTCGTATTTTCCTCCGTAATAAGTGCCGAAAGCTCCGTCAAACAGAATCTTTTTCTGCTGGATTCTTTCACGGATCTGTTCTTTGGTATGTTTTGTATTATTCATGATCATATCCTTTTCGTCTTTTCACAACTCTCCTCTGTCAAAACGAGCAGGTCTGCTTCCGCAAGCCTGCTCGTTAATCAGCTTACCGTAACTATTCTGAATAGTTACAGCATACCATATTATTTTTTCGAAAAACAGTAGCAAATTTAATCTGATTACCGATTCCTTTATTGCTTACATCAGCTTCCGGAACAGATTGGTCAGATCCTCGATGCTTGCATCCTTAGGGTTGCCGGGTGCGCAGGCATCTGCATGAGCGGATTCTGCTAGGAAAGGAAGATCCTCTTCCTTCAGTGCTTCCAGTTTGGAAGGAATACCTACATCCTCGGACAGCTTGCGAACGGCATCTACAGCAGCCTTACGGTAGGTAGCCTGATCCATCTGATCTACACCTTCCACTCCCATAGCACGGGCGATCTCACGATACTTTTCACCGGTGCAGTCAGCATTGTATTCCATAACGATAGGAAGCATCATTGCACAGGCAACACCATGAGGGGTATCATAGACAGCACCCAGGGTATGTGCCATGGAATGAGCGATACCGAGACCTACGTTGGAGAAGCCCATACCGGCAATGTACTGACCCAGAGCCATGCCTTCACGGCCTTCCTTGGTGTTCGCTACTGCGCCACGCAGGGACTTGGAAATGATCTCAATGGCCTTTAGATGGAACATATCGGTCATCTCCCAGGCTGCCTTGGTGGTGTAACCTTCGATTGCATGGGTCAGTGCATCCATACCGGTGGAAGCGGTCAGTCCCTTGGGCATAGAAGACATCATCTCGGGATCTACTACAGCAATGATAGGCATATCATGAGGATCTACACATACGAACTTACGCTTGCGCTCTACATCGGTGATAACGTAGTTAATCGTAACCTCAGCTGCGGTACCGGCTGTGGTGGGTACTGCGATGATGGGTACACAGGGTTTCTTGGTAGGTGCTACGCCTTCCAGGCTGCGTACATCTTCGAATTCCGGGTTGGCAATGATGATACCGATGGCTTTGGAGGTATCCATGGAAGAACCACCACCGATGGCGATGATATAATCTGCGCCGGATGCCTTGAAAGCAGCCACACCATTTTTCACATTGTCAATGGTGGGGTTAGCCTTAATATCGGAATAAATTTCATAAGCAAGACCCTCTTTGTCAAGCAGATCTGTTACCTTTCCGGTCACACCGAACTTGATCAGATCCGGATCGGAACATACGAATGCTTTCTGAAAAGCATGAGCCTTTGCTTCGGTTACGATTTCTGCGATTGCTCCTGCACCGTGATAAGAGGTCTGGTTGAGCATAATTCTGTTTGCCATGATACATAATCTCCTTTCGATATAAAAACGATCTTATTGATAATTTTATTCTAACTGTAAACATTGCATAAAGAAAGTGACAGTTTGCCGTAACTGTCACTTTTTACAGAAAGTTCACAATGTGTACATCTATTTTAGTAATTTTTCACAAATAGTTTTGGTGATTTTTTCACTACCGCAATACGCCTAACTGATGGAATAATTCTGTCACCGGTGCCGGAAATGCACTTACTAACAACGCCGCCATCTGCTCCGGTGTTCTCTCCCTCGGAGCGAAGATCCATTCCACAGTCATATCAATAGATCCTCTGCAATAAAGCTGCAAGGGAAATAAAAGGTTCTCTTCAGGCTGTCTGCCAGTCTTACGCCTGATCAGCTGAGTATAGAAATCCAGGATCAGTTCGTAGTCATGTTCCTTTAGAGAATTATGATCATCCGATCGGAATGCCCCAGCAAAAAAGACTCTCTCATCTTGAATGAATTCAAACTTTCTGGTCAGTCCTTCGTATACAGTAAGTCCGTCTCCCATCTGGGCAAAAGATTCCAGTAAGAGTTTGTCGAAGTACCAGTTGATCAGGTCATACTTGTCCCGAAAATTCCGGTAAAAGGTCTGTCTGGTCACACCGCAGGTCTGCACGATCTGCGTCACTGTCATAGCATCGGTACCGGAAGCCGCCATACACTTTTTCGCCGCTTCCGCCAGTCGGTATTTAGTTTTATCCGCTGAAGTTTCCTTTGTATTCATTTCGTCTTACCTCTAATCTTCTACCGGTTCCGGCGATACATAATTTTCCGTCATATCCGGTAATTCCGCTTCCAGAAAAGCCGCAGCATCCCTGACGCAGTCCACGCATTCTCTCTTCACCACACCGTCGGTAATGCCCTTTAATTCCTTACAGATCACTGTCCCATTCTGTCCCTTGAAGCGGTTGATGATCTTCCGGGATTCCTGCATTGTCCGCTGCGGATTCTTATTGATCAGTCCCAGGATATTGACCGCACCGATGATGGCTCCGCAGGTAGCTTCCATACTGCCGCCAATGCCTACTGCGAAGCCCTGGGTAAGATTCTTCGCTGTCTCCTCGTCAATTCCCGCCAGATCACAATACGTGCACGCCACTGCCTGCGCACAGTTGTAACCACACATTTTTCTCTCTGCTGCCTGTTCCACTCTTGATTCCATAAGTGTTGCTCCTTTTCGTTTGTATTTTCCGATAGCCGTCTATGCCATATTTCTTATTAATTATTATAACAGAAACAAAAAATAGGTAAAAGGAAATACTGCTCATTATTCCAAACTGTTTTAAGTGTATAAAAAATTCCTACAAATTTTAAAATCATGTTGACATTGCCGTGGGAAGATGTTATTATCATTCTTGCGTGATGCGAGATGATTATCATTTTGTATCGCTATGCGGAAGTGTCGGAATTGGCAGACGAGCAAGACTAAGGATCTTGTGGTAGCAATACCGTGTGGGTTCAAGTCCCATCTTCCGCATTATTTATTTTTTAAGAAGCCTTGTTTTCAAGGCTTCTATTTTTTTTGCCTGTGTCCGGTTTTGGGTTACAGTCAGGTTATACTTTAAGAATCGAGTACTTTTGCAAATTTATTTCTAAATTAAAAAGAACACCCACTGGGATGTGGGTGTCATTAGATATGGAGTTAACTCTGTTTCTATTTACTCTGCTTTTCATTGTATATGTTTTTCAATTCTCTAATCGCATCTTCAAATGATAAAACGTGTAATCCTTGGTATTCAAGTGTCAAAACATCTAGTTTCCTGTTTTCCGCAGGAAGCAAAAGATAAAATGCATATTGTCATCAGTATATAAACAATTTTTCTTTTCATAGTCTATTTCTCGCTTTTTTAAAATCAATATTCTTTTGCAATCTCTCCCTCAATCCCATACATTATCTTAAATGTCTCAAGGTCTTCCGCCCTGCGGATCAGCATGACTTCTTCAAATTTTCCCGTGTGGATATCCTTGAATCCCGCCACCTGTTCACCGTTGCAGATGCTGGATTTGATGACAGGTTTTTGATTGTTTCTGTCGTAAGTCTTCTTTTCGGTTCTCTTTAAAAAAAGTCTCATTTCTCTTCCTCCAGTGCTGCTTTTACCATCCGTTCAAAGGATTGTGCAAATCTCTCGTCATCCTCTCCCGTCCGCTTCTTCGGACCTTTTAAATGATTTTTATGAGAAGCTCTTCTTGCCTTTTTATTCAGATGTCGTTCCATGAGCATCTGATTGATGTTCTCATCCGTGTACCATTTACCGGACTGGTGGATGGCGTAGGCACCCTTGCCCAGCGCCATGGCTGCCACGCCATAGTCCTGAGTTACCACAATATCTCCCCGGCGACAGAGACTGATCAGCTTATAATCCACTGCATCTACCCCTGCTCCTACGACCACTACCTCGCTGTAACCGGAAGTCAGCACATGGTTGGTGTCACACAGAAGTGTCACCGGAATCAGATACTTCCGTGCTGTTTTTTCCACAATGTCCACCACCGGACAGGCATCCGCATCCACATAAATATGCATAAATAAGTTTCCCATCACCTTTTTCTGTAATTGAAATCATAGTAACTAAAATTTCTAATCTATCTCCCAGGTTCCGTCAGCATAATATTTTCCCACTCTACCATCTTCCAGTACAGCAACCAGGTAATCCGCAGCTCCACCATAATCATCTACATATTCATACAGAACCGCATTCTGTCCCTCCAGTGTAGTCTCTCCATAGTAATACAAATTGCTACTGTCATATCCAAGCACATCCTCGATCCGTTTCCCGACATCCACAGTTTTCTCTCCTGTTTTCTCTTCCACAGAAAAATCCCACACACTGTCAGGCTCCTCTGATCTCTGTGCTAAAGTGTCCCACTCCCTCTGCTTTCTCCAGTCATAGGAAACCTCCGACAAGCAGTTCAATGCCATACCAATTGCCACGATCATCACACCGATTCTGACTACTTTACTGAGTTTATAGAGCAGTCCCGTTTTCTTTTTCAGCACCAGTCTCTGTACATCCGTGATATATCGATTAAAATAGATAAGCGCAATCACCAGGCTCACGATTCCGCTGATCAGTTCCAGCAATTTCCATGCTGTATTTTCTTCGATTATGGTTAATAATGTATTCACCCCGAAATCCATATACACCATGAACATATTGCCTACAACCACAACAAAGAAGAACAATGCCCCGAAGATTCCTTTTCCGACCAATTTCCCGTTTTCTCCTCTTGCAGCATAGACAAACTGAGTATGCGGTTTTAACGTATAATAGGCACCACCGATAAAGAAGGCAAAAAACATAATCAGTACAAACAGCAGTCCCTGTGTCAGTCCGGCGTATGCCAGACACCCACAGACCGCCATGGAGACAAAATCATACTCATACTTTCGATACGCTTTATAGATTTTGTCCGCTTTCTTCTCATAGCCCTTTTGCCGGGTTGCATAATAAAATTTCATTAATTCATCGATATATTCTGTCTTCATTTTGGACAGTCTGGCTGCTTCCAGATATTCTTTCTCTGCGGCCTTATAATCCTTTTTTTCAAAAAAAATCTTTCCGCGCTCTACATAAATATCAGGATTGGTGTCCTTTACCTTCTCATGAGATACTACTTTGACATTATCTTCGCTGTTTTTACCGCTTTCATTACTTTCGCTGACTTTTTCCCAATGTACCATTTTTATCTGTTCCTATCCGCAATATTTCATTTCCTGTGCAATGGATCCTTTTTCTCTGATCTTGTCGATCACTTCTTCATCAAATTCATATACTGGAGCCTCCGCTTCCAATACGACTTTATCCATATAGGTATCCAGACGATCTTTTTTATAAAAGACCGTGGATCTGGTACGGATCTTATTCACCACTCTGTCAGCTACACATACTGCTCTCTGCATGGCTTTTCTGGCATTATATCCGATATACTTCTGAACCGTGTCTGCCGCCACATTGTTCAACCAGTCTCTCACATCGTTCCAAAAGGCCAGAAGCACTCCCGTAAGTATTGCTCCCACCAACACAAAACCCGCTGCAAATAATAAACTCATACTCTTTTCCACCTTTCCATTGTCTCTCTCGCCCGAAGTCCTCGTTCCGATATTGCATACGCCATAAGATTCTGAATCCGATGCGGTGCATAGGGAACCGGTTCATCCGCCTTTGTATAATTAAATACGTCATCATCCAGCCTATTAATCTCTGAGGCCTGTCCGATAAACTCTCTGATATCCACCTGATCTGCCAGACCGATACTATTTAATACCATTTTCAGAATGGCATTCACTGCTGTCTGTATGTTACCGCACTGAAGATATCCGTAATTATCCGCAGAATAATTAGCAATCCGATACCAATGATAAAAAGAAATCCTCGATGCCTGTTCCAGCTGGTTCGGCGCCATCTGACGGATCATGCGAAACCTCTCCTCCATCATGGTCTTCTGTCCGGTCACTCCATCTGCAATTTTGTAGATTTCTCTGCCCAGTACAAATCCCAGTTCCTCTTCCGAAAAATCCTGAATTGTCTTGGCTGACAATTCTATCCATGGCTTACGAATACCATAGCTCTCCGCCCCGTAATAGTAATCTTCGTATACATATACCGGCGGACATTCCATCTGCTCATATTCACAGATGCTCTTAACCAGCTCATTTACTGTCGGGAACTGGTGCGCTGTCACCTGAACTGTCTTGCCCAGCAAATCCGGCCTACGGATTTTATAATCAATCTCTTCATATGTCTTCTCTATCTCCTTCTGTAGTAAAATACCTCCACGATATTGTTCAAACGCCTGATTTTGTCTGCAGTGTATATATTCTTCCCGATACATTTTCTTCTCCTCAGTCAAACATTTCAAGTATTTCTTCCACCACTTTTTTCCCCGTAACATTGTTTTGCTGTTCATAGCATTTTTTCAATGTCTTCAGGCATTCTTCATCATCCGGCTTCAGTTGTAATGCATAGGTCAGAAAGGGGATTGCTTTCTGACCAAATCCTTTCTCCACCAAAAGTAATCCGAATACTTTGTTTACCAGAAAATGTCCCTCCACACTTTTATATTTGCGATAATGAGCTTCCAAAAGCTCCAGTGCTCTGTCGTGGTGTCCGGCACGATATTCCTTCAGAGCTTCCACGCATTCCATAAAAGAAAAATCATACCCCTCTGCCAGCTTTTCACAGTCATCCAACCCCGCATAACTATTTGACATCCAGAAAATCAGATGGAAAAACAGCTTCTGATGTTGTTCTGCCGGTGCTGTGCGAAGTTCCTTCTGAATCCTCTCTACCTGAGATTGTATATATCCGGCATCGTAAAACCCGGTTTCCTCTACAATGGCATCATCTATCCCGGCCAGGCAGCTGACAATCTCCATCTGCGCCTTACGGTAAATCGTCACAATTGTATCATCCATCTGTTATTCCTCCGAACCTTTTATCTCCTGTCGGTATTGTTCTTCCGTAATTCTCTCGGTGCTTACTACTTTCACATTTTGTTTTTCCCTGTTACAATACCGTTCCTTTATTACTTCATATGCCTGATTCCATGTCTCCCGGGCTATAACTTCCTTCTTTTCCTGCAATGTATGCAGCGCCGCATAAAATACCATATCTTTAATATCCGCACCAGAGACTTCCTCATATTTTGCCGCCAGGTACTCGGGGGTGCTCATCTCATCCACCGGTAATTTATCTCCCAGGTGTAGTTTCCAGATCTGTGTTCTGGCAGCTTCATCTGGCAGATCAAAATAGATACTCAGAAGAATTCTTCTTTTGAAAGCTTCATCATAATTCTCCAGAAGATTAGTTGTAAATACTACAACGCCATCATATTTTTCAAGTTCCATCAGCATCACACTGCGTGCAATATTCACCCCGTAATCTGCGGATTGCGTTACCGACGACAATCGTTTCCCCAAAAAGGAATCTGCCTCATCAAATATCAGCACCGCCTTATCTTTAGCTGCAGTTGCAAATACACCCCGAATATTTTTAGGAGTATCGCCGACATATTTGGATTCCAGGTCTGCATAATTAATGCGGTATACTTTCTTACCCAATTCCTTCGCCACAGCCTCCGCAGTCATGCTTTTACCGGTACCCGGTTTCCCGTAAAAGTTCAGAATAATTGCACGGCTTCCGTCAAAATACTGGGACATTCCCCATTCTCCGATCATTTTATTCCGATAGGTTACTGCTGCAATTGCCGTACGAATCTGTTCCTTCGTAGTCTCATTCAAAGCAATCTGGTCAAGGGAGAATCTCGGTTCGCAACACTCAAATATCTGTCCTGCTCTATCTTCCGCTTCTCTTCCATCCGCCCGGGATGTTTCCGGGATTGCCCGAATCACAACCTCACTTGGAACCGGATTATAGGCAGAGCTGTTATCCTTCAACGCTTTCGCTATCTGTTCCAGCATGTGGTCAATCAATACTTCATCTAAGATTTCCTCATGATCGCCGACTTCTCCGGTCAGAGCATCCTGCAAGCGAAAACATATCTTTTTGTCTCCTGCGATGACTGTTTTGGTAATTTCTTTCTTTTTCACATTCTGTACTTTTCCTGCTTTATGCCACATTATTTTCTGCCTTTACCTCTCGTAATCACTTTCGGTATGGGATTGGAATTCCCGGCAAAATATCCGATATCTCTGTTTACATCGGTATTGCCGTCTCCGTCACGCCAAAATCCCTTTACAAAAGTACCATCCTTTTTTGTGTAAGAACTCACATCATGGGGATGTACATAATGTTCTGATTTCATCGGTGTAAAAGAACTAAACTGCGGAAAAGGCAGACCTTGTTTACTGAACGTATTTCCTGCATATTCCCGATAAACGCCATCACCAATCATAAAGAAGCCTCCATTCTTTCCACTGTCTTTCCTATGTTTAAAATTATAGCGACTTTACGCTATGTTTACAAGATACTTTGATATACGCAAAAAACTTCTATGTCGGGTATTCTTATGACATAGAAGTTCTTTGTATTCAATAACTATATTTTTACTCTGCCAGATACATTTTCAGGCTTCCTTCCACCGCATCCATGGCTTCCTCCACACTCGCCTGCCCATTTAGGTATGCCTGAAGGCTTTCGGTCAGGGAGGTCTCGATCTGAGTGTCTTCCTTGAGGCACAGGGTGGCTGCCCTGCACAGCTCCATCAGATGGTTCGCGGTCTCCTCAGAGTAGGCTTTGATAGCGAACTCTGCGGTACTGCCGTCGATATCATAGGTGGTATAGGCTTCCGCCATGCTGCGGTCTGCTGCAGCCTGCGTCTCCAACGCTTTTGCATTGACAGGAAATCCCTCATAGGTATCCACGCTCTGTAATTCTTCGGACAGAGCAAACCGTAGGAAATCCTTTGCGATCTCCACGTGTTCACTCCGGCTGTTGATTCCAATGACCATCTTCGGATAAAATGCATTTTCCACGGATACCACATTGGCATTCAACAGTTCTGCCACAGCATAGGGTGTCATTGCCTGATTAAAGCCGTCAGTCTCCTGAATCACCAGCTTCACATCGGATCCCAGATCCCAGATATTCGCTGCACGGCCTTCTTTTCTGGAAGGCAGGATACCACAGTTATCCGCAATCTTCTTCAAATCTTCCAGCCAGGGACGTAAGGTATCACGATTCACCTGACGGTTCTGTAAAATATCATCCACGATCAACGGATAGAACTCTTCCACCAGTTCGCCGCAGGTACGGTCTCCCAGATAACTCTCCGTCTTTCCGGATACCGCCTTTGCAATAGCGTCCATGCTGCTCATTTCCTCCGGCTGCATATCCCTGCCGACAGCTAACAATAATCCGAATTGCAGCGGCACCGCATACCGTCCTCCATCCGCCTCTTCATAGGCGGTTGTAATGTTGGAAAGCAGGGTTCCATCCTCTTCCATGGGCTGCAATATCTCCTGCAGATTAAGCAGCAAGCCCTTAGAGGCATACGTGTCCAGTTTCAGATGATCCATCACCATGAGATCCGGTCCGTTGCCGGAGGTCAGGGAAGTGTTCAAATCCTGATATATCTGCTGATAATCCGCATTTCCGTTGTATTTATCCGTCATGGAGATTGCAGCATCCACATGGATCAGCACCTCCGGATGCTGCTTGTGGTACTGCACCGCTGCCTGTTGCAAGAAGAAACTCTCCTCTACCGTATACAATGTCAGTTCTTCGGTCACCTCTGTCACTGCATCGGGATCATATCGGTAAATCATTATTTTGTCCCCGCTCTCACTTCCAAACCATGCGTATACACTGCCATCCGACAATGCCACAATATCCCGGCACCACTGATCCGACATGGAAAAGCTGGTATCGATTCCTTCTAATAGCTTCTGCCAGTTAGTATTCCCGGCATCACAACGGAAAAATCCATCTGCATCCGCCGCATAGACTGTGCCGTCCTCCAGTACACTGAAATAAGCAGAGCTGTAGCTGTCCTGGGAAAAGGGAATCACTTCCTTAGCTTTTGCCCCGTTATTTCCATCCAACTGCATCTGTAACAATCCGTTCACAGAGCCCTGTTCATCTGCCTGTGCCAGATACAACGTGTCTCCCACAGCGCTGACCCACTTATTATCCGCCAGAGTTCCGCTGTCGATCAGACTGTCGCTCTCCTGACTGCTTACCAGACTTCCGTCCTGTGCCAGTACAACATCCAGGGAAAAATAAGACAGTCCCACTAACAATCCGTCCTCCGTCATTGTCACATACTGTGGCGTATCATAGAACCGATACCCATCCATATCCATAGGCTCCAGCCACTTCTGTGGTGTAATATCCAGCGCACTGCCGTCCGATTCCTTCCACAGATGTGCAGAAGAGCTCTCCTCGTCCCGGTAACAGTTGCCGTACAGGTACTGATTCTCCTCCGCATCCTGTAACAGTGTAAAACTGTCACTGCTCTCCAGACCCTTTCCCTCGGGAAGCGCCTTCAGCCAGTCCTTCGTCACTTCCGTCAAAGTATCCCCTTCGCCCAGCATCCATTCCTCTAAAGAGACCTGACCTTCTGCGCCTTCTGCCACAAGAAAATGTAATTGATCACCTAAACGGAATATCTGGCTGATATTTTTGTCCTTCCATTCCTCCGGAAGTGAGAGTTCCGTCTCTACATACCGTCCTTTCTGCACTTCATCAGGTGACGCTGCAATCTGATGATCGTTCTTATTCCCACACCCGGTGAACAGTCCCATGACGATCGCCATACAGGTCGCCAGTGCGATTCCTTTTTGCATGTTATTGTTGTTAAAGTAGTTTCTGTTTCGCATCTTAATATCCAGTCCCTTCCCGTAATCTGTAAATTTGCCATTCCACAGCTTTTTCTTACAGGAAAAGTATAGCAGTTTCTTTTTTAAGATAACAGCAGGCACGGTTTAAGATGCCATTATCACCTCTTTAAGATTTCTTTAAATTGTAAAACGGAACCGGCATAATTGCCGATTCCGTCTTCTCCGGGAACCCTATTAGGAATTCAATATCTTCATAAATTCTTCTCCGGTAATGGTCTCTTTTTCATATAAGTACTGAGCCAGTTCATCCAGCTTTGCACGATTCTCCAACAGGATCTGCCCTGCCTTCTCATGCTGCTTCTTCACCAGTTCCACCACTTCCTTATCGATGGCAGTCTGGGTCTCCATGGAACAAGTCAGGGAGGAATCTCCACCCAGATACTGGTTCGTCACGGTCTCCATGGCTACCATGTCAAAATCCTTGCTCATGCCGTAGCGGGTGATCATGCCTCTGGCAAGCTTGGTTGCCTGCTCGATATCGTTGGAAGCTCCCGTGGTCACAGATCCGAAGGCGATCTCTTCTGCGGCACGTCCGCCCGTGAGCGTGGCGATCTTGTTCTCCATCTCTTCCTTGGTCATGAGGTAATGGTTGCCTTCCTCTTCCACCTGCATGGTATAACCCAGTGCACCGGAGGTACGTGGCACAATGGTGATCTTCTGCACCGGTGCGGAATTGGTCTGCTCCGCTGCCACCAGTGCGTGTCCGATCTCATGGTATGCTACGATCCGCTTTTCTTTATCTGTAAGAATAGCATTCTTCTTCTGATAACCGGCAATAACTACCTCAATGCTCTCTTCTAAGTCTGGCTGGGTTGCAAACTTCCGTCCGTCTCTGACGGCACGGAGTGCTGCCTCGTTGACGATATTGGCAAGCTCTGCGCCGGAGGCTCCGGAAGCCATACGGGCGATTTTATTGAAATCTACATTATCTGCGACTTTGATCTTACGGGCATGCACTTTCAGGATTTCTTCTCTTCCTTTCAGGTCAGGAAGTTCCACCGGAATCCGCCGGTCAAATCTTCCCGGTCTTAAAAGTGCCGGATCAAGACTGTCGGGACGGTT
>ENA-ORNF01000463-ORNF01000463.1-human-gut-metagenome-genome-assembly--contig:-NODE-463-length-41622-cov-10.442779_pt1 | contig 41622 bp, 36 predicted proteins | sample MGYA00242110_ERZ509012 | MGnify/ENA primary metagenome ERZ509012 (study PRJEB26280, sample SAMEA2338714) | human gut metagenome | biome: human gut; feature: human-associated habitat; material: faeces...
GCCAGAGCGCGCTCGTACAGGTCCTTGCGCAGGGCCTCCAGCTGGGCCGGGATGGCGGTCTCCAGCTCGTCCAGAGAGACGAACACCTTCTCGCGGGTGTCGCGGCGGACGAGGACGCACTGGTTCTTCTCCAGATCCTTGGGACCGATTTCCAGTCTGAGCGGGTACCCTCTCATCTCGGCCTCCGCAAACTTGTAACCCGGGCTCTTGTCCGTGTCGTCAACCTTCACGCGGAAATTGCTCTGCAATCTATCCCTGAGCTCGTATGCCTTCTCCAGAATGCCTTCCTTCTTTTGCTGAATGGGAATAATGGCAAGCTGGATCGGTGCAACCTTGGGCGGCAGCACCAGACCGGAATTGTCGCCGTGTACCATGATGATGGCGCCGATCATACGGGTGGTCATACCCCATGAGGTCTGGTATACATATTTCAATGTGTTGTCCTTATCCGTGAACTGGATGCCGAAGGCTCTCGCAAAGCCGTCTCCGAAGTTGTGGCTGGTACCGGACTGCAGCGCCTTGCCGTCGTGCATCAGGGATTCGATGGTGTAGGTTGCAACCGCACCCGCAAACTTCTCCTTGTCCGTCTTCTGTCCCTTGATAACGGGAATCGCCAGCACTTCCTCGCAGAAATCCGCATACACATTCAGCATCTGGATGGTTCTTGCCTCCGCCTCCTCTGCAGTCGCGTGGGCGGTGTGTCCCTCCTGCCACAAGAACTCTCTGGAGCGCAGGAAAGGTCTTGTCTCCTTCTCCCATCTTACCACGGAGCACCACTGGTTATATACCTTGGGCAGATCCCTGTAAGACTGGATATCATTTTTATAAAAATCGCAGAACAGGGTCTCGGAGGTGGGGCGGACACAAAGGCGCTCCTGCAACGGCTGTAAGCCACCGTGCGTCACCCATGCAACCTCGGGTGCAAACCCCTCAACATGATCCTTCTCCTTCTCAAGCAGGCTCTCGGGAATAAACATGGGCAGATACACGTTCTGCACCCCCGTCGCCTTAAAGCGTTCGTCGAGCTGTCTCTGCAAAAGCTCCCAGATCGCGTAGCCCGCAGGCTTGATCACCATGCATCCTTTCACGCTGGTGTAGTCCGTCAGCTCTGCCTTCTTCACCACATCTGTGTACCACTGGGCAAAATCCTCGTCCATCGGTGTGATTGCTTCCACTAATTTCTTGTCTGCCATAACTTTCTTTCCTTTCTGCATATCTTACGCTTTCGCGGCATGATACCTCTCCGCCGCAGTGCAATCCTGCCCGGAGGGCTTGTACCATAGGAAATTACGGATTCCTTTCCCACGATACAAAAAAACGGCCTTCCGTCCCCATCAGGGACCGGAAGACCGGCGTTACCACCCATATTGATTTCCCGTCTGCTCCGGCGCGGAATCCTTCGCCTTGCTGCCGTCCCCGGCACTCCGCATCACCGTCACTTCACCTTGAAATCCTGCTCATACTGCCCTTTAACGCCGGCACAGCGCCGTATTTTCATACGGAACTCGGAGGCAGGTTCAGATGCTTTCCATAAGAGCCTCACACCGTCTGGCTCTCTCTCTGTCATGTCCGGCCACCCTACTAACCCTCGTCATCGCCTTGATTACATTATTGAATTTATGCTCACTATACACTAATTTTGGGGGATTTTCAACTACTTTTCTCGTCCGGGCTTTCACTCATTTCCAATCCTGCCGCAAACCGTCTGATTTTTTCACATAGAACGCTTGCTGCCGCTGGCCATGCTTTTCAATATAACCTTCCTCCGTAAGCTTTTTGAGCGCATTGAATACCGACGTTCTTCCCACACTGGGGCAATTTGCAAGCACATCCGCCGCCGTAAACTTACCAAGCTTGTTGTCCGTAAATGATTTCACGACATCATATGCCGAACTTTTCACTCCGGAATCCTCCATAACGCCCACGCGCTCCTCAAACTCAAGATAGGACGCCAAAATCATCCGAAGAATATACTTAATAAAGGGTGTCGTATCGTTCTTCTCTTCATGCCACCCGAAATCTGTTTCCTGAAGAACTTCATAGTAGACATCCTTCGTCTTTTCAATCTGTTTTTCAATACTGATATACTTACCAATCCCATATCCGCATTTGTATAAAAGCAGCAGAGTAAGCAAGCGGCTCATTCTCCCATTTCCGTCATTGAAGGGATGTATACACAGGAAGTCGCAGATGAAAGAAGGAATCAGAATTAACGGATCGACAATCTCAAGTGACATCACCTCAGTAAAACTTTTACATATCTGAGCTATGGCTTCAGGTGTTTCATACGGCGCAAGAGGAGTATTTCATTATCCCAGCTTCTTTCAGCCAGCTTTTTATAATTAAATCCTCTCATACAGCATCTCTCCAAGTCCGGTTGCGGTCTTAACAAGTTCAATTGCATCAGTTTTTGAACTTACTTTCAAGTTTTAAACTACATCAAAGCCTCTTTCCCACAACGCAGTCCGGCACGATCTCGTTTTCAAATCTGCGGCGGACTTCCGCTTCCTTCCGTTTGTCACGGCACACTCTGGAAATCAGATCGATGCAGGCATTCTCCATGTACGCATGGCGCTTTTCACGGCATCTGCTCCCGGCGTTTCCCTCGTATACTATCCACAGGTCGCCCTGCTGTTCCAGACATACCGTTCCTTCCGCATACGACCGGAGACTGTACGCCTCCTCGGCAATGCCAAATTCCCTCAAGACCCTTCGCAAGGGCAAAAAATAATTAGTATTTTTCATTGTATCGTCCCCTATCATGTATAAAATACCAATTTCATCTTACCGCCCATTCCAAGCGGCTGTCAAGGCTTTCGTCGCTTCCGTACCTCCCCTCACAATGCTGCAACCGCAGCCGGAAGTTCGTATAAAGAAGGGATGCAGGCGGAGAGCTTTTGCCGCAGCGATTCATCCGGCTGTGTCTGATCTGGCACCATCACAACGGAAAGTCCCGCCGCAAAGGCGGACTCCACGCCGTTCGGGGAATCCTCCACGGCGACTGCCACGGAGGGATCCACCCCCATCTTTTCACAGGCAAAAAGGTACACATCCGGCGCAGGTTTCCCACGCTCCACCTGAGAGGCGCTCACGATTTCGTCAAAGAACCGGTCAAGTCCAACCTCCGCAAGCTGGGCGCGCGCCCGGTCAGGGGGTGTTGCAGTCGCAAGGGCGATCCGGTATCCCGCCTCCTTCAACTGTTTCAGGCATTCCGCCGCACCCGGCTTCCTCTCAAGCCCCGCCTTTTGCAAATGCACCGCCATAATCTGCCTGCGGTATTCCCGCACCGCATAATAATCAAAATCCTCGCCAAACCACTTGCGCAGAAGCGCGGGAGCAAAAGGTCTCCCCAGACTGCGCAGGGAAAGCGCCTGCTCCTCGCTCATTTCATAGCCGAAATGGGCCGCCGCCTGCCGCCAGAATACCTTGAAATATTTCTCCGTATCAATCAATGTCCCATCCAAATCAAAAATGACCGTATGTACCATTTTTTCTCTCCGTTTCTCCGACACTTTACCTCCCCATCATACCCCGCATCGGCACATTTTACAATAACACGCCGCATAAAAAGGAACGGATCACTGCATACTGGAAAATAAACACAGTAACCAGAATTGCAGAAAGGAAATCCAAACAAATATGCAAAATCCTCCCTTTAAGGAAAACGGATATTACGAGATACGCCTTGAGAGCATCGGCGGGCTTGGTGCCAATCTCTGCGGCAAGATGTTGGGAGATCTCGGGGCATTGAAGCTGGATCTGAATGCCTCCAGTTTCTCCAGCTACGGCTCCGAAAAGAGAGGCTCGCCCGTAAAATCCTACATCAGGTGGTGTCCGAAGGACATGCCTATCCGCAACAACAGCCCCGTCCGGTCTCCGGATCTGCTCTGTATTTTCCATGAAGGGCTGTTGGGAAAGCATCCCGTGACGGAGGGCATCCATCCCCGGACACAGACGATCGTAAACACATCGAAGACCCCAGAGGAAATCTCACGGCTGTATGATTTTTCGCCGTCCACGCTCTACTGCATAGATGCCCAGAAAATAGCCATGGACACCCACTCCAGAATCAATATGGTGCTGCTCGGCGCCATGGTGCGTGCTGCGGACTTTATCCCCCTCGCCAAGGTGGCTGCCCTCTGCAAGGAAACCTTCCGCGCAAAGGATGCCCGGCTGGTTCAGACCAATATAGACGGGCTTCACCGCGGTTATGAGGCACTCTCAAAAGGCTATCCCTGCAATGCAGACGGACAGCATCCCCGGGAAGAGAAAACAGGAGAAGCATATATGTGGGGCTATGACACTGCTCCTGTGGGAGGTGTAAACACGCGCCCGGGCAGCACCGTTTCCAATGACCTGTCCCCCTCACGGGAGGGCTTTATCCCCCTGTTTCTGCCGGAGAAGTGCATCAACTGCGGGCTCTGCGATTCCACCTGCCCGGACATGGTGTTCCAGTTCATGCCCGGGACCTACCGGGGTACGGAATGCATGGTCAACTGCGGGCTTGATTACCTGCACTGCAAGGGCTGTCTGCGGTGCGTGGAGGTCTGCCCCACAGGCGCACTGGTAAAGGCACAGGAGCGCGACTATCCGGTAAAGCCGCATTTCCTGCCGGATCAAAGCCTGCTGCCGGATCATGTTGTCTATGAAAAAAGCGGCCCCAGCTCCTGGATCACAAGCGACTCGTTTTTCCCGGAAAAACCGGTAGAAGGAGGTACTCTATGACAGAGCAGAAAGAGACTGCCACCGCAGCCCAGAAAATCGTGTACGAGAGCGGCAACGAGCTTGCCGCCTACGCTGCCGCACAGATTGATTATCATGTAATGGGGTATTACCCCATCACCCCCTCCACCCAGATTGCAGAACAGCTTGACCAGATGCGGGCGGAGGGAAAACACCGGATCCGGCTGATTGCCGCGGAGGGCGAGCACAGTGCTGCCGGAATCTGCTACGGTGCGTCCGCAGGCGGCGGAAGAGTTTTCAACGCAACCAGCGCCAACGGACTTCTGTATGCTCTGGAGCAGTTCCCCGTCCAGTCCGGCACCCGCATGCCTATGGTCATGAACATTGCCTGCCGCACCGTGTCGGGCCCCCTCTGCATCAAATGCGACCACAGCGACATTATGTACCTGTTAAATACCGGCTGGATTATCCTGTTTGCGGATGAACCGCAGATGGTTTATGACATGAACCTTCTCGGTCTCAAGCTGGCTGAGAACGTGGGGCTGCCGGTTGTGGTCGCCTTTGACGGTTTCTACACCAGCCACCAGAAGCGTAAGTGCCTTGTATTTTCCGATAACGCCACCGTTCAGCAGTATATCGGCAGGCGAAAACCGTCCGCCGATCTTTTAGACCTGAACCACCCCATTACAATCGGCTCCTACATGAACGAACCGGATGTGATGAACAATAAATATCAGCTTCATCTTGCCATGGAGCAGGCGGCACAGACCTTGCCCGGACTGTTCACGGAATTTAAGAAGTTGTCCGGCAGATCCTGCTCCTGCTGCCGCGGATACCTCCATGAAGATGCGGATGTGCTGCTGTTTCTTCTGGGCTCCGCTTTCCACACCGCCATGGATGCAGCCGACAAGCTGCGCCGTCAGGGTATCGCCGCCGGCGTCATCACCCTCTCCGTCCTGCGCCCCTTTCCGGGGGAGGAGCTTGCTGCACTATGCAAAAACGCCTCCGTCATCATCGCTGCCGACAGGCAGGACAGCTACGGCGCAGGGGGCGGAAACCTGTCTCTTGAGCTGCGTGCCGCCCTTCAGAAGGCGGGTGTGGGCGCAACTGTTCTGACCCGCATCTATGGGCTCGGCGGTCTGGACTTCTTCGTGGAGGATGCAGTAGCTCTCTTCCGGGAGTGTCTGAACCCTTCCGCTGCCGCCTTCGACTATTACGGCATCGTAAAGGGAACCTCCGGAAAACCGCAGCCGCCCTATTATGCGCCGCTTACGGAACAAGCCGCCTCTCCTCACACAACCGGTTGTGTTTATGACGAATCTGTCGGAAAAATGATCGTCACGGGAGGCTCTGTCCGTGACACCACCGTCATGCCGCGCAGACTGGCTCCCGGCCATGGCGCCTGTCCGGGCTGTGGTATTCCCGTCAATGTCAATCTGCTGTTAAAGGGCATAGAGGGCAATGTGGTACTGCTGTTCCAGACCGGCTGCGGCATGGTGGTGACCACACCCTATCCCAAAACCTCCTTCAAGGTTCCGTACCTTCACAATCTGTTTCAAAACGGAGCGGCAACCCTGAGCGGACTGGTGGAGATGTTCCGGGAACGCCAGCAGAGGGGAGAATATCCCGAAGGGCGCATCACCTTCATCATGGTGAGCGGGGACGGCGGCATGGATATCGGCATGGGCTCCGCAATCGGCACCGCCCTGCGCGGACATGGGCTCATTCTTTTCGAGTACGACAACGGCGGCTACATGAACACCGGATATCAGCTCTCCTACTCCACCCCCATGGGCGCAAAGAGCGCCACCTCCCATGTGGGCGGCAACTGCTACGGAAAAACCTTTTTCCACAAGGATATGCCGGAGATTATGGCAGCAACCCACATCCCGTATATTGCCACCGTGGCGGAATCCCTGCCCCAGGACTTCATCACAAAGGCAGCAAAAGCGGCGGCATATGCGGCAGACTTCGGCACGGCATATGTGAAAGCGCTGTCCGCCTGCCCGTTGAACTGGAACGACAATCCAAGCACGGAGCGCGCTGTGATCGGCGCTGCGGTAGACTGCTGCTATTTTCCTCTCTATGAGGTGGAGCAGGGGATCACCTCCCTGTCCTACGACCCGGAAAAGACAGGTAAAAAAATACCTGTCCGTGAATGGTTTTCCATGATGGGGCGCACTGCGCATCTCGCCAAACCGGAATATGCACAGATTACCGATAAAATACAGCAGGAGATTGACCGTAGGTACGCACGCCTGAAGGCACGCGCCGATCATCCCCTGCTGTGAGACAGCACTACTTGATTTCCGCTGTCTTGATAATGAATTTCACGGTGCCGTCCATGTCATCGGAAATACCTGCAAAGGAATTGTAATTCCGGGACACCTGAGAAATTGCCTGCAATCTTTCCACTAATGTGTCAAGGTCGGCGCCTGCCAGATCGGAAATCTTCCGGATGCCTTCCTCATCGAAGGTGGCAAGACCGTCTCTCAACTGCATTGCACCGTCTTTTAACTTTGACACACCTTCAATGAGAGCATCGCTTCCGTCGGCAAGTGTGTCAATGCCGTCCTTTAAAGTAACAATTCCGTCAGAAAGTGCTCCTGCACCCTCGGTCAGTTCCTTTGCGCCGCTGTTCAGCGCTGCTGCACCGCTGCTAAGCTGGCCTGCGCCGCTGCTGAGCTGACCTGCACCGCTGCTTGCGGATGCCACTCCCGCAGTATAGGCAAGCACACCCTGATAGAAGGTGTTGTAGTTGTCAAGCTGGGATTTCAGCTCTGCGAGCTGCGCTGCGGAACCGGATGCGTTCCGGGCAACCAGCGCACTGATCTGCGCCTGTACCTCAGGCGTCTGCATTTTCTCTTCTACCGTCTGGTCGATTACCGCCTTTGTGGCGTCACCTGCCGGAAGTGCGTCATAGGTATTCTGATCGATGCCTGCTCCTTCCAGCACCTGTGTCAGTACGGAGGCTTTCACCCCGTTGTAGGCAGCCTCATACACCTGCTGCTGTGTACTCTGTATAATACCGTTTATGGTAGCGGCATAATTGTCAATGGTCAGCGTCACATTGATGCCTTTGTCGGCAAGCTGTTTGGTGGCGGTGGCAAGCAAGGTATTGAATACCTGTGCGGCACCGCCGGTCAGATCCCCGCTCTTTGCATTCAGGGTTGAAAGGCCGGATGCCAGAGTGGACGCCCCGCTCTGCAGGCTCTGCGCACCGCTCAAAAGGCTCTCCGTACCGCTCTGTAAGCTCTCCGCACCGGTGTGCAGTGCCACAGCGCCGTCCGAGAGCTGTCCCGCACCGTCCGAAAGTGCATCTACGCCGTCCTTCAGGTCACCGGATTTATCGTAAAGCTCCGCAAGACCGTCATACAGCTCGGAGGAGCCGTCCGTCAGTGCCTCCATGGCATCTGTCAGCTCGGAAAGCGCGTCCCGCAGATCATCCACTGTATCCACATCTTCCAGATTCAGACTGCTGAACACCTCGTTGGTGGCAATGGTATAAACGCTGCCCAGAGAGAAATCCTCTGTGTCCGCTTCTATCTCCACGTACTCCGGCAGTGTTTCTTCCGTCATTCCCAGATCGGCATTCATGCCGGGGAACGCGATGCCTGCCACGATACATCTGGTTCCGTCATTGATCACCTTGCCCGAGGACACCTTGATATTGCCAAACTTGGTATTGTCGAGGATCATGCCCGTAAGCACTGCGTAAGGCACATGAATTTCCTCCTGCTCTCCGCCGATCTCCATCACTTCATACTGATTGTTCACATATTCATAGCGGATCACCACATGACCGCTCTTACCCGCTAATTCCTCCGGCGTCACCTCCTTGCCGTCCAGCGTATAGGTAATCTTCACGGAGATGGGAAGCTCCTTGTCCGTGGTTCCCTGATAGCAAACATCAGCGCCTTCCACCTCCCACACATAGGAACCATCCCTTTCTGTATAACTCTCGCCGTTCTTTACAGCAGTCACATCGGAGAGCTCCGTCTTGTCGGAAATGCTGTCCGCACCGGTTCCGTTCTGGATGCGGTCACTGACAATGATCTTCTGCGTCGTGCCGTCCGCTGCGGTGATCACATAGACCGTCTCATCCTTTAAAAGGGCTCCGTCCCCGTCCTTGGGCTGCCAGATCCTGGAGGCAGTCTCCTTGATCTCTTCTTTCACATCCTCCGCATTCCGGGAGCTTTCGCTTGCCCCGCTCGCACTGCTGCCCGGCGCTTTTGCATACACCGTCGCCCCTGCCATGCCGGTCACAAGCACACCCGCAAGGCAGATCACACCGATTCTCTTTGCTGCTCTTTTCTTATCAAACATATCTCTCACCTATTCCTTTCCCACATTTATTTTCTTCTTGAATCCCAGACTTGTCGCACAGATCACCTTGTCAAACAACATGAACATGGCAGGCAGTATCAGGATGACACTGAACATACTGATGATGGCTCCTCTCGCCATCAGATTGCACAGGGAGCTGATGATATCCACATCGGAGTAAAGCGCCACGCCGAAGGTTGCGGAGAACAGCCCCATCGCGCTGACGATGATGGAGGGGATGGAAACCTTGAGCGCGTTGAACACTGCCGTCCGTTTATCATTCCCTTCGTAGCGCTCGCTCTTGTACCGCGTCGTCATCAGAATTGCATAATCCACCGTTGCGCCAAGCTGGATCGTGCTGATACAGATCGGTGCAATGAACGGCAGCGACACGCCGGTATAATGAGACAAGCCCAGATTGATAAAGATCGAAAACTCAATGACTGCCACCAGAATGACCGGAAGCGTAATGCTCTTTTCCACCAGAGCGATAATGATGAAAATTGCCACGATGGAAATGGTGTTCACCACCCGGAAGTCCTTGTCCGTAATCTCGATCAGATCCTTGGTGCAGGGCGCTTCGCCGATCAGCATGCCCGTTGCATCATATTTTTTCAGCACCTCGTTGAGCTGTGTGATCTGTTCATTGACCTCGTCACTGGCGGTCTTGTACTCGGAGTTCACCAGAAGCAGCTCCCATTCATCGCTCTCCAGAACGCTCTTGACGGACTCGGGAAGCATATCCTCCGGAATGAGGGAGCCGACCACGGACTCCATACCCAGCACATATTTGACACCTTCCACCTGCTCCATCTCGCCGGACATGGCGCGCACATCCGTCTCCGGCAAACCCGCGCTCACCAGCACCATGTGCGTTGCGCCCACCCCGAATTTTTCCTTCAGCTTGGAGTTGGCGATCACGAAGTCCATATCCTCCGGCATGCTGTCGCCCAGATCATAGTAGACTTCATTGTTGGTTTTGTCGTACCCGTAATAGGCAGGTATCAGAATCACCACAAACAGAATCAGGAACACCGGAAAATACTTGATAATGAAATCGGAAAGCTTTCCCGTACCCGGTATCAGGGATTTATGCCCGGTCTTTGCCAGAAGCTTATCCAGTGCAAGGATCATGGCGGGCAGCGTGGTGACACATCCGATCACGCCGAGCACAACGCCCTTTGCCATCACAACACCAAGATCAAGTCCCAGTGTATAGCTCATAAAGCACAGTGCCACGAACCCGGCAACCGTGGTGATGGAGCTGCCCACCACGGAGGTGACGGTCTTGCTGATTGCCACCGCCATCGCTTCCTTGTTGTCCGCATACTGTTCCTTCTGTTCCTCGTAGCTGTGCCACAGGAAGATGGAGTAGTCCATCGTGACCGCAAGCTGTAAAACTGCCGACAGCGCCTTGGTCAGATAAGAGATCTCTCCCAGAAAATAATTGGTTCCCATATTAAGCAGGATCGCCATGCCGATGCTGGCAAGGAACACGAAAGGAATGATCCAGTTGTCCATGAACAGCATCATTGCCACACAGGCAAGCACAACCGCAAGTCCCACATAGATGGGCTCCTCCTTTTCACACAGCGCCTTTAAATCCGTTACCATGGCGGACATTCCCGACACAAAGCACTGCTTGCCCGCAATGCTGCGGATCTCCTCTATGGCATTCATGGTTTCATCCGCCGAGGTCGAGGTGTCAAAGAAGATCGCCAGCATCGTGGCATTTCCTGCGTTGAATGCGTCATAATATTTGTCTGGAAGCATCTCCATGGGAATGGACACATCCGCAAAGCTGTCATACCAAAGCACAGTGTCCACATGCTCCACCTGCTCGATTTTGCTGCGGAGCTCCGCCACATCCTTCGGTGCCATATCCTCGATGATCACAAAGGAAAATGCTCCTTTTCCGAACTCATCCATCAGGATGTCCTGCCCCGTCACCGTATCGATGCCCTTGGGCAGATAGGTCAGCATATCATAATTAATTCTGGTTTTCACCATCCCGATCACAGACGGCACAACCAGAAGCAGCGCCAGAATCAGGATCGGGATCCGGTATTTGACTACCGACTTTCCGAATTTCATTGTCTCTCCATCTCCTTCACATTGATTTCATAATTTTCAGCGCACAGACCGCCACGCAGAGGTTAAGGGCGCCTGCAAGAACAAATCCGGCTCCCGTTGTGATCATGTACGCCGTCTCCCCGCCAAAGAAATGGAAAACAAGAACGATGCCGATCGCACTGGTCAAAAGCGCCAGCACGCCGATCAGCCACCATTTCATCAATCCGAATTTCCTGGCATCCACCGCCGTCTGCAGCTTTAAAAGACCATCCGCAAGAATCAGCGCACCCGCAAGGGGCTGAAAGTAATTCATAACGGTCTTTTCCTTCACCAACAGGATCACGCCCGCAATCACGGCGAAAACACCCATGGCAAGATCGAACTGAAACGCCAGTCTGTAAAGATCCTTTGAAAAATATCCGATCAGCTTGACGGCGCCGCATACCACTAACAGAATCCCCACCACGATACCAAGCAGCTTTGTTGGCATATCCGGATTGAACATGAGAAGGATTCCACCCAAACAGAACATAAGGGAAATTGTGATATAGCCCGCTTTCGCAACGCAGACGCTCTTTCTGATCTTCATGTTTTTCTTCATCATTTCCGCGCACATCTTTTTCAATCTTTCACCTCTTTCGTTTTTGTATTCTATCGGGTTTTCCCCCTCCTGAAAACGGACATAAAAAAAGCAATGTACAAATTTTGCACATTGCCTTGTGATTATCTGATTTTTGGGCATTTGCCCCAAAATGTCTGAATCAGGACTTCTGCACCCGCTCGAAAGCCTCCGCCACATTACCCTTCAGCATGATGCCGAGCCTGCGGATCATCTGCTCAGGGTCATACTTCATCCCGCCGTTCAGCCAGTCCAGAATCATGCCCACCAGCGCTGATTTATAGAAATCCGCAATCAGTTTTTTGTCCTCTTCCTTTACCCGGTAACTGCCGGAAACGTTCTCCACATAGCGCTGCATAACGCCCCCGGCTATGCTGTTCAGGTAGCGCTCCACCTCTTCCCGCCTGACGGAATTGTAAATGTGGTACACGACCCGCTTGTTCTGCAGCGCAAACTGTGCCGCCGTAATAAAACTCTCCTCCCACGACTCCATCCCCGTCTCGCCCGCAAATGCCTTCTGTGTCTCCGATTCCAGAATCTTCTCCACAAGCGCCGGAATGTCAGCAAAATGATAGTAGAATGTATTGCGGTTGATGCCGCAGTCCTCCACAATGTCCTTGATCGTAATTTTATCCAACGGTCGCTCATTCAGTAATTTTACGAAGGATTCAATGATCGCCCGCTCCGTAAACTGTGCCATGCCGCACCTCCGATGTAATGTCAACTCTTTTTATGCGGCAAGTATATCATATTTTTCGGATTTTGCCAAACAACACCGTAATTACCAGAATGCAGCCCGCAATTGCCATAAAAAGTATCGGCATCCCCGTTTTTCCTACAATGATACCCGAAAGAAAAGAAACTGTCGGAGTTGCCAGCGATGCAATCGATGAATATACCGTGCTGACACGCGCCATATAGCTCTGCTCCACATTCTCAAAAAGCTGCAGCCCCAGACCCGCTATGAGGAAGGACGCCGTCACCCCATAGAGAAAGTAAAACGGGGATATGTTTCGATGTTTTCCTTCCGGCAAGTCTTTCAGTCACTGACATAAATACTCCGGTTAGCCGGTGTCACCTGGTAAGTGCCGGTATCAATGACCCGCTCCACAGGCTTTCCATCCAAAATATCCTGCATTTTGCGAAGAGCCATGGAACCCCAGCTTTCCGGCCGCTGTGCAATAGCTGCCGCCACATAGCCTTCCTTCATCAGCCTTGAAATATCCTCCGTGAAATCAACCGTCACAAGAGGAATGGAAAGCTTATGTTTCTTCAGATATCTGGCAAAGGCAAGTCCCCAGCCCACGTTGGTGGCGCAGAGAATGGAAATATCCGAATATCTTGCAAGGAGCTGATTGATCAACCTGTCAGCGTCTTCCTCTGAAGGTTCTCCGGGCCCACTTAAGTTATAAAAATGAATTCCCCTTTCCTTAAGCACATCTGTTACCCCTTCATATCTGTCCTCCACAGTTTCAATCAGATTGTCCTTCCATTTGATGATTCCCACGCTCCCCTGTCCATTCAGCATATCTGCTACCGCCTTACCGGTGCTTCTTCCGCACTGGTAGCTATCTGTGCCGATCAGCATTTTATGTCTTACGCTTTTCATTTCAGACAGGATAAAAATAACTTCGGTTCCGGCATCTGCCATTCTCTTTAAGGCCGCCTCGACCCGTGCATCCGTAATTGGTGAAATACAGATGCCTTCATAATGCTCCGTTTCTGCCTTTTCCAGAAAATGAACCATTTCCAGTGTTCCTGCCTCTCCTCTTCCCTTCGGGGCAAAAACTGTAATATCATAATTCAGTACTTTTCCCATACGGTAAGCTTCTTTGGTCGCCGGATACCAGAAAGGATCGTCAAGATCCCAGACCATGGCAATCTTTTTCTTCTGTTTGGATTCATATCCTGTTGTAAACCCAGAAAGTACCTCCTGCATATCCGCAATCTTTCCTGTCAGTTTTCCGGCGATCTGACCGGCCTGCTTTTCATTCTCCTGCTGCATTCTTGTGATCTCTGCCACATTCTCTGCAGAAGCAGATGCCTTCCTTGAAGTGTCCGAAATGGACTCCATAATCGTAAGCACCTCATCCTTGTTACGATTGACCTCATTCACATGCTCTGACAAATGTGCCTGTGCTTCCACAAGCTCACTGACCCCATGGTTGATTCCTTCAAAGGATGCAATAGTCTTGCCTGCAGCCTCTTTCTGCGCCGCGAAAGCATTCTCCGCTTCCTCCATAATCTGCTTTAGGCTGGCAAGAGAAGAAAGGATCTCCTTAATAGAATCATTGATATTTCCACTTGCCTCATGACATTCCTCTGAAAGCTTTCTGACCTCATAGGCCACATAGGCAAATCCCTTTCCGGCTTCTCCTGCTCTTGCTGCCTCTATGGAGGCATTCAATGATAACAGATTCGTCTGCTTTGCGATCCCATACAGAACACCTGTAATAGATTCTATTTTTTCATTCTTTTCTACCAGATCGTAAATACCATCGGCGATAGTATCCAGTGTTTCCTTCAGCTTGTCCTGCGTTGCAGACAAATCTTCCACGTTGCTTCGTCCATCATCACTCTGCTTTTTCACGGTCTGCACCTGGGTCAGCATTCTCTCTGTTTCCTGATGCATGCCTGCAATCTTATCAGTAAGAACACCTGCCACTTTTTCACATCTGACTGCATCCGCTGCCTGCCTTGCTGCCCCTTCCGCAAGTACCTTCACTCCATGCCTGACCTGATCTGATGACTGGAGCACTCCCCTTGTTACTCCGTCATACTGCTCACAGGCCAGCTCTACCTCTTCAAAAGACTTCTGTATCCTTTCTATATCAGCATTCTTTCCTGGATCTTCTTTCCTTACAGTTTCCCTTTTTCCCCACATGATCATAATCAGCCCTCCAGCGCTCTTCTTCCAAGCTCAAGACACCCCATGATTCCCTGATCATCCTGCAGGGAAGCCGGAACAATATAGTGCTCCATATCACTCAGTTCCTCCGTATTGACATATCCTCCCAGATATTCTGTCACTTTTTCCCGGATCAGCCGGAAAAGTTGCATCTGATGCATAACACCGCCTCCAAGAATAATCATTTCCGGAGAAATAGTAAGAATATATCCTGTCAATGCCTGTGCGATATAATCGGCCTCCAGTTCCCATACTGCATCTTCACCGGCAAGATCCGCCGCCTTTTTTCCATATCTTCCTTCAATTGCAGGTCCGGCCGCAAGTCCTTCGAGACAGTTTTTATGATAAGGGCATTTTCCTTCATAGGTATCACTTTCCCTTCTTGTGATCAGCACGTGTCCGGCCTCCGGATGCAGCATTCCGTGAAGCAGCTTTCCTTCGATATAAATACCTGCCCCGATTCCTGTACCAATGGTCAGATACAGGACACAGCTTTTTCCTTTTGCCTGCCCGAAGGTTACCTCTCCAAGTACGGATCCGTTTACATCTGTATCAAATCCTACCGGACACTGCAGGGCATTTTGCATACTGCCAAGAAAATCAAAATTTCTCCATGGCACCTTGGTCGTGGTCGTAATATAACCATATTTTTCCGATTTTGGATTTAGTTCCAGTGGCCCAAAGCATCCAATGCCAAGGGCATCAATCTTCCGCTCACGAAAGAAATCTACCAGAAGAGGAATCGTTTCCTCCGGTGTCTTTGTGGGTATGGATACCCGTTCTTCTATTTTTCCCGTTTCATCTCCTATGGCACATACCATTTTGGTACCGCCCGCTTCCAACGCTCCAAGTCTCATCCTTCTTCTCCTTCTTCTCCCGGCTGATCCACCGCATATCTCTCCTGATATAAATGGAGCCAGGGTGTATGAATCGGCAGTCTCAGGAAATCTTCCTTGTCATACACCTCCTGCACACTGCCATGCTTTATCCTGATCAGACGGTCTGCTAAGGCCAGTGAGTCGGCCAGATTGACCGCCAATATAATTACTGCTATTTTCTTACTTAAAAATCTCTCAAGCAGCTCCCAGATATGGCTTCGCAGGGATACCTCCGCATTTTTGAACGGCTGTACACAAAGTACTACCCTTGGCTGCTGTAAATAAATTCTTGTATAAACCAGGTCATATTTCTGCTTGTCGGAAAGATACTTTACCTTACTTTCAAAAACCTCTTTTCCAAGCAACCCCACATACTCAAGCTGAATACTCTTCCGGATTCCTCTCCGACACCAAACTCCTGCCACCCTGTGGTCCATGTTCATACAAAGGTTGTCAAAATAGCTCATCTCCTCGTAGATCATGGTTTCCGTAGGAAGTTCCTGGATCACAGCCAGTTTCCGACTTCCTTTCCGGATCTCCCTTTCTCCGTCCAAAATAGAGGTTCCCCTCTCGGGTTTCTTGCCTTGAAACAGATCAATGAAATCTGCCACGATAGCATTATCAAGATCCTGCAATACCACACATTCCCCCGGTGCCACACGCAGATTGACTCCCTTCAGGCTGCCATAGCAGACATTTTCCATGGTCAACACGGACTGCATTTCCCTTTCCTTCTGGCGAAGTGTAAGTTGGGTACGCACCCAGTTATCATAGTCCTCCACACTTCTGACCGGAAAGGTTGCGGGTATGGTATCCCCTGCCTGGAAGCACTTGACGATTTTTCCGTTTACCATGAGCGCCATTCTGTCACAGAGCTGGTTCGCCTCTTCGAAATGCGAGGCAATATAAAGAAAAGAAAAACCTTTTCCCGCATAATACCGGATGATCTTATGAAGTCTTTCCAGCTCACTCTCACTGATAAAGGAGCCGATGTCCTCCAGCACAATCAGATGATTGCCTGCTACGATCGCCTTTAACAGCTCCACAACAAATTTTTCAAAGACGGACAATTCACCGACATACCGGTCTGCGGGAATATTTACATTGATCTCATCCAGAAAGGGCTGCAACTGTCTTCTCAGCATGCCAGGAGAAATGATCCGTTTCTGGAATCCTTTCCTGAGTACAAAGACATTATCTGTCACCGTCAGGTCGTTGGCCAGACTGCTTTTATTCTGGATAATACTGATCCTGTTGGAGCTGTCCCTTGGACGTTGCCACTGATTGACCAGTCTTTCCTGATAGTAGACATACCCGTAGTGAAGGGGCAGATTATGGACAAGGAGTTTTAAAAGGGTATCAATTCCATAATAATTTACAGGAACAAGCCCAAAGATTTCCCCTCTTTGCACGGTAATATTAAAATTATCCAAGCAAAGCTGGCCCTGCTCTCTATAGGTTACTCTTTCCATGCGTAGCACTTCTCTGATCACCTTTTGTACTTCTCCCGCCTTTCCTCTCCTTCTATTCTGCCAGATTGTCCCTTTTGCCGTACTGCCTGTATTCCCGCTCGCTGTAAACTGCAGGCAGCCGAATCTCTACATCCGTTCCCACATCCGGCATGGAATACACGTGCAATCCGTATTCCTCCCCAAACAGCAGGTGAATTCTGTTATTTACATTAATAAGGGCGATGCCGCCCTGACTTTCTGATTCATTTGCCGAAAGCATACCAGCACTCTTCTGCAGCCTTTCATTGATTTCAGCCACCTTGACATCATCCATCCCACTTCCGTCATCTGAAATCCAGAGCAGTACAGAGTCTGCCGTTTTCTCCAGCCGGATTCTGATATGTCCTGTTCCGATCTTGCATTCTGTGCCATGGATGATACTGTTCTCCAGAATTGGCTGCAATGTCAGTTTTGGAATCCGACACTGATAAATCTCACTTTTTTCCTCTTCATCACACTCTATGGCAAGCTGCAACCTTTCCCCGAACCGGTACTGCTGAATCTTAAAATATGTCATACAGTTCTGAATCTCTTCTTCCACAGAAACCAAATTTTCCACCTTACTGATGGTATAGCGGAAAAACGTTGCCAGTGCCTCTGTCATATCTGCCACATCCATCAATCCGGCAGTCAGTGCTTCACTCCGAATACTTTCCAGCGTATTATACAGAAAATGAGGATTGATCTGATTCTGCAGTGCCAGATACTGTGCCTGCCTTTTATTCAGGTTCAAAAGCTCCTGTGATTGCATCATATACTGGATCTTCGTAATCAAGCCCTCATAGACCGGAGAAATATAGACAGTATTATCTGCTCCCATGAGATGGCTTGTAGTATAGCCGTCCAGAAACAACCCGATGCTCTTTTCCATCTGATTAAATGGTCTCACAATAAATGTTAAGAAAAACCATACGAGAAAAAGCATCATCAGAAAACCGGCAATCAGAATCGGCAGATTCTCTTTATCTCCCTGAAAAAAACGAACCAGTATAAATCCACACAGAACGCAGACTACAACTCCCAAACCAATACATACACAAAGCATCCGGAAGGATAAGAACCGAAGTTTTCCCTGTTTCATCATAGGCACCTCTCTTTAGCCATAAAGCTTTCTGTACTCTGCCGGATTAACTCCTGTCAGTTTATGGAAGGTATGGGTAAAATGCTTCCTGTCACTGTATCCAACCCTTTCGCAGATCTCTGCAACCGGTATTCCTGTCTCCCGCAGCAGATTTTTTGCTTCTTCCATACGAATCCTTGTCAGATACCTTGCAAAGCCTTCCCCGGTCTCCTTTTTGAACAATGCACTGAAATATGTAACACTGAACCCCACATATTCGCTCACCTCCTCCAGTGTGATATTGTTTGCGTAGTTTTTATGTACATACTGCTTGGCAAGACGGATCGGTCTGGATGCCTCTCCCTGCCGCTCTGCCTTTGCTTCCTCAAGCAGTTCCGTTTGCAACTGCAGCAGTTCCTGGAAAAGTCCCTTCACGGTTCCGCAGTGTCTGCATTTTTCCTCAAAGATCTCCGGCTTCGCTGCCTTGATCCTAAGGATATAGAATCTTCCAGCGGCAAGGACTACCTTCTGGATCTCCCGTCCACACACTTCATTCACGGAAAGCACCGACTCTTTCAGCATTTCTGTTGCCTGTGCTGCCTCTTCGATGGAAAGCATATCAATGGCATGTTCTGAAGCCTTACAGAATTTATCAAGTACTTCCTGTATTCTTAAGGATGAACCTTCCGGCAGCACCTCTAACATCCTGCCACATCCTTCTACCAGTCTTTCACAGATCACTACCTCTGCCTGCTGTATGGATTCTGCAAGAAGCGATGCTTCTTCTACCTCTTCGCCAAGGGCCAGAGAAAACTCAACATTCCCAAGAATCTCTTTATTGGCATCCATCTGCTTGATAAACTCCCGCATCTGATGCCTTACATATTCCCTCTCCTGCTTCTGGTAATTCAGGATTCCGTAACCGGTGTCCTGTACAAATCCAAAAAGACTCTCCATGTCGCTTCCGGAAAGACAGCCATGAAAGATCTCCCTGGTCTTCTCCTGTATAACGGTCATGGATGCCTCCGAGTATTCCTCCGGCTCATAATCCATCTGTAGCACAAACGTCCGGAACAGTCCGGGGCCGCAGTCAAAATAATAATTTTCCGAAAGCATCTGTAGAGAAAAGTTACCACGCCCTGCAATCAGATCCTCCAACAGTGTTTTCTGCAGTCTGTTTTTATCACCATCTGTCGCCTGACGACTTGCTGTCTCCAGTTTTTTTACATATTTCTTTTCTTTTAAACGTTCCCCGATCTTGGCCAAAGTTTTATTCAGCTCTTCCTGATTAATCGGTTTTAAAATATAATTTCCAACACCAAGTGCAATGGCATTTTTCGCATATTCAAAATGTGCATAGCCACTGATAATGATTATTTCAATTTCCGGGCAGCGCATTTTCACTTCCCGGATCAGTTCAAGTCCACCCATTCCCGGCATCCTGATATCGGTGATCAGAATATCCGGTCTGACCTTTTCCAGCAGTTCCAGTGCCTCCAGGGCATTTTCTGCTGTCGCCACAGACTCCATGCCAAGTTCGTCCCATTTCACCAGCGCCTTTACGAGTTTGCAGATCAGTTTTTCATCATCAACGGTCATTACCTTCCACATGGTATCAGCCTCTTTTTGTTTTTGATAGTATCATAGTACCATTTGTTTTTAGACAATTCAACAGGAACGCCCCTGCGGGCATTCCTGTCTGAATAACTGAATAAACTACATGCAAAGGGGAGAAAACTGTTACTATTTTGTAAGTACTGATACTCCTGTATCTGTGACTGCGCCGCCAAGATTTTCACCGTTAATGGCTGCTACAGCTGCCTTTACCCCTTCGTATCCCATAACATCAGGGTTCTGAGCCATGGTACAGAGCAGATATCCGTCATCAATCAGTCCCATGATCGCATCAGACTTATCAAAGCCCACACCAACTACGCTGCTGTTTCCTGAAGCCTTGATTGCATTGCCGGCACCAGTTGTGGATCCTTCATTACATCCGAAGATGCCTACAACACCCTGTGTAATATAGTTTTCTGCAATACTCTGTGATTTTGCTGCATCACCTTCGCCATACTGTGTCTCAAGAAGCTCGAAGTCGGTTCCGTCAAATGCAGAACGGAATCCTTCTTCTCTCGCTACACAGGAATCTGTTGCGGCGTTTACATTGATAATACCAATGCAGCCACTTGTTACGCCTGCAGCTTCCAGAGCCTTCTTCATCTCCTCGCCTGCTGTTTTTCCGGCAGCCTTATTGTCCGTGGAGAAGGTTGCCTCTGCAGAAACATTTGCCGGTGAATCAACATAAACCAGCTTTACACCTGCATCGGATGCTTCCTTCAGTGCAGAAGAAATAGCATCAGGGCCATTTGCAGCTACGATAATAGCTTTTGCACCAGCGCTGACTGCGTTGTTTACACACTCGATCTGCTGAGCGTCATCCTTGGTATTGGGGGCCATGAACTTAACAGTAACGCCAAGCTCAGCAGCTGCCTTCTGTGCGCCTTCATTTAAGGTTACCCAGTGCTGATCCAGGGAATCCATGGTGATCAGTGCGATCAGAGTTCCGTCTCCTGACGGTTCTGTATCATTCGTAATTGCCTCTGTCTTCTGTGTTGTGTCTGCAGCCGGCTGTTTCGTAGTTGTCTGCTCAGTCTTTCCACATCCTACCAGCAGTAAAGCTGTCATACCTGCTGTGCATAAAATTGATAATAGCTTCTTCATCGTAAAATCCCTCCTGTTTTTTTATCTTAGCATCAGTGATCTGATGTCTAATTCTGATTCTTTTTCTGCGTTTCATTCCCCTGTGCTGCTTTTGGTCATTCCTGACCTGTTTTATTTAGAAGGCGCTTTCTTCTTGAATACGCCATTTCTAACTACTACATCCAGAAGTACTGCAAATACTACGATAATACCAATTACAAGTCTCTGGATACCTACCTGTGCCCCGATCATGTTAAGGCCGTTCTCAAGTGTCTGCCATACAGATGCACCTGCCAGTGTACCAAGCAGGATTCCGGTGCCGCCAAGCGGTGAGATACCGCCAATAACACCCGCTGCAACTGCGTACATTTCATACATATTTCCGGCCTCCATATTTCCCATGCCCGCCTGTCCGCAGAGGATCAAACCTACAATAAAGGAACAGAATGCACTTACCAGATAAGTTTTGGTTGTGGTGGTCACAACACTCACACCTGAAAGCTTAGCCGCGTCTACGTTAGAACCGATCGCATAAATATGTCTTCCTGTTCTTGTCTTGGACAGCAGGAAAAAGAAGATAATAAAGATAATGATGGCAATCCAGAAAGTATTATAAATACCAAGTGTCTTTCCATAATAGAACACATTTTGGAAGGTTTCGCCTGCCTCTTTGCCTACACCTGATGCAATAGCATCTGTGTTTCTGTTACCATTTACCATATAGGCAATGCCTCTTGCGACGAACATGGTGCCCAGTGTGGCAATAAAAGGAGGAAGTTTCCACTTTCCTACCAGAATACCATTCAGTACGCCGATCACCATACAGCACACAAAGGTGATCAGAATCGCTACCACCGGGTGGACGCCCATGGTCATCAGTGTGGCAGCGATCATGGCACTCATACCTACGACAGATCCAATGGACAGATCAATATTTCCCGTGATCAGTACATAACTCTGCCCGATACCGATAATCAGGTACTTTGACAAGGAACGGAGCAGATTCATGATGTTCTGTCCGGAAAAAACTGTCGGATTGATGATGCCAAATGCTATGTAAATTATGATCAGTCCGGCAAAGGCTGTCATAGCGCCTCCCATGCCCCTGATTCCAAGTAATCTTTTAATTGGATTTTGCTTTTTCATGCTCTTTCATCTTCACCTTTCTTATATATTTCTCCTTACTCAGCACTTGCCATTTTATTTTCAAATCTGGTTGCCAGTGTAAGGATCTCGCTCTGCTCTACGCCTCTTGCATCCAGTTCTCCGGTGATCCTTCCATCGCACATTACGATGATCCTGTCCGCGATGCCCATAACTTCCGGCATTTCCGAAGACACAAACATAACTGCGATTCCCTGTTTTTTCAACTCATTCATCAGATTGTAGATCTCTACCTTGGCAGCTACATCAATACCTCTTGTAGGCTCATCAAAAATAACCACTCTGGAATTTCTGGCAAGCCATTTACCAACCACGACCTTCTGCTGATTTCCTCCGGAAAGATTTCCGGCATTGATCTCTACGTCTGGTGTTTTGATCTTCAGGTTCTTAACTGCATCGGCACACATGTCATTTTCTTTCTTCCTACTTACAACCCCAAGTTTGTTACACAGGATATCCAGATTAGGAAGTGCGATATTATGTCTGATACTCAGTTTGGTACAAAGACCATCCTTCTTTCTGTCCTCCGGTGCAAGAACAATTCCTGCCTGGATCGCATCCTTTGGATTTGTTATATGAAGAGTTTCTCCGTCCAGAATGATTTCTCCGCTTTCCTTTGGATCTACACCAAATATTGCCCTTGTGGTTTCTGTTCGTCCAGCGCCCATAAGTCCGGCAAATCCAACAATTTCTCCTTCATACAGTGAAAAATTGATATCTCTCACCATTCGTCCGGCATTCAAATGCTTTACTTCAAAGATTTTCTTTCCCTTTTCACAGGTAACTCTCGGAAATTTCTCCTTAATCTCACGTCCAACCATATTGGCAATGATCTGATCCATTGTCGCATCTTTAAAGTCCATAGATGTAATATACTGACCATCTCTCATAATTGTAACACGGTCTACAATATATTGTAGCTCTTCCAGTCTGTGCGATATGTAAACAATTCCACAACCTTTCGCTCTCAGCTCCCTGATAATACGGAACAGATCATCAATTTCTTTTGCTGTCAGGGCTGAAGTCGGTTCATCCATAATCAAAATCCTGGCATTGGTAGACAGTGCCTTGGCAATTTCTACCATCTGCTGTTTGGATACTGGAAGTTCCCCTACAACCTGTCTCGGATCCAGGTCAATCTTCAGCTCATCCAGAATGGCTGCTGCTTCCTTCTCCATCTCCGAATTGGCAAGTACAATTCCGTTCTGCTTTTCCCTGCCAAGGAAAATATTCTCCGCTACGGACAGGTGTCTGCACATATTCAGTTCCTGATGGATAATTGCCACGCCAACTTCCTGTGCCAGCTTCGGATTCAAGTCCCCGTATTCCTTGCCGAATATAGTAAGAGAACCTTCATCTCTTGCATATACACCACTCAGAATTTTCATCAGAGTACTCTTGCCCGCTCCGTTTTCGCCAAGAAGTGCCATTACCTCACCGGAGCAAAGCTCAAACTGTACATGGTCAAGTGCTTTAACTCCCGGAAAGCTTTTGCATATATCCTTCATGGATACGATTATTTCCTTTTTACTCATATCTTAGCTTTCCCTTCTCTTGATTTGTTATGATATGAGTATAGCAAAGAGTTATGTCTGTGGTAAGGGGTGGTTCTTTCTTATTGTAGGGGTATTTTTATGCACTCTGAATATTTTGGGTGGTATTTTTACTGTTTTCCTGTACATTTTTGTATCTTTAGTAAAGATTTGTCTTTTTATCTATGTAACATTTGCACGAACAAAAAGGATGGTTTTCCCATCCTCTGCAACCTTTATCCTTTCTGCAACTTCTTATCCTTTTACACCTGGCAACCGGCAACGGATAAACCTTCTGGCAAGCAACTTCAGATTCATCGGAAGCTGTGGATAGACATAGCTCTTTCCCAAAATCGTCTTATTTGGAAACTACCGCAATAACCATAACAATATTCGCTGCTGTATAGCCCATGTGTCAAAGAGTGCTGTCAGAATCAGATTCAGGATTCTCATAAACTTAATGGCATAGCCAAGTTCATGGCTTACCTGGGTACAATTGGCAATCACCACAAAGGCCATATACAGCATGACTTCGGCGTTAAACCAGCCACTGTTGACTGAAAGCTCCCCAAGTGCAGGTTCTACCATGACACTCAAAGGGAATCTCAGCATATTTTTGGGGGACTGCCGCAAGCCGAAGACCTTTAATGACAAACTCAAGCAGCAAAAACTGCCGAACTAGAGAGATATTGAATGTGTAGTTCACTGCACATTCAGGATGCTACATCAGTTTTTCCATTCACCATTGTTTCCGTAACAGAAATTGTCCACAAAACCCTGATGATTGGTCTGGGTGATTCCAAAATTCTTAAAAGTAAAAGTTCTTGAAATAACAAGGGCTTTCTAAGCCTCTGGAAGCTCCATGGATACACCAAGCAGGATCACCAAATCTGTCTGTTTTTAGCATTTCTGTACATCATCTCCGATTACTGCTTCCCTTCCAAAATAGTTTCATATCCTTCTTATCCACCATGAATTCTCCATCTACCAGCACATCAATATACTGCACCATGGCATAATGAAATACATTCTCCCACAAATCTCCTGTATAAAGCCATATGGTCTTGTCCAGATACTTCACCTACTGGATCGGTGTAATATCCTCGGTCACATGACTGTGGAAGCTGTTGGATACGTATTCCCTGTCAGAGACCCCTTCAATAATGATGCCATACTTGGTACATAACTGTTTCACCTGAATACCAGAGCGGCTCTCTGTCGACGCCCCATACTCTTCCTTGGATTCATTGATCTTCCCATTGATATGCTCCAGAACCTCCTGTGCAAAATCTCCATCGCTCCTTAACGGTAAGGACATCGCGGCGCTGCCCAAGACACAGAAATCAAACAGGGAGAGCAACGTCCGGCCTTTCCTGTCTACCGTTATAAAGGAGTACGCCACGCACATCTACTCCCACCTATTCCCCTCCAGACAGATTGAATAGTATCATTTTAGTATCAGAAAAGCCCCAACAATGCGTATCTATCGCAATGTTAGGGCTTTATAAGCAGCTAGCGGGAATCGAACCCGTCTCTCCAGCTTGGGAAGCTAGCATTCTACCGATGAACTATAGCTGCACATCTATTGAGTATATTAGCACAACTACCGTTAAAATGCCAGTAAAATTTGTAAAAACCCCCGGGCAGATCGCGGCGGTAGGTTCATCGAAGCTCTTATACAGTATGGTGTCCGGCCCATTGGGCCGTTTTGACGCATCCTCCCACAGGCCTGCAAGCTTCAGGACGTGTTCCAGCTTCAGTGACAGATTTTTCAATGCGTATTTCTCCGCCTTGGAATACTTGAATGAAATGTTTCGGAAGCACCTGTTGAGTTCAAGCTATGCAAAGTTTAGAAACACAACCTGCAAATTCTGTCCGCCCGGCTTTTGAAGATTATGGAATCCTTTTCTGCACGCAGCAGAAAAGCCCCGGCAATGCGTACATTGTCAGGGCTTTTCAAACAACTTCTTCTTTTCTATACCGTAGGGGCACCCTGCCCCTTTCCGCCGAACAGGGATTTGCGGTTTTCCTTATACTGCTTCCGGCAAAGATGGAGGATCAATTCCTCCGCAGATGCCGCAAAGGCAATGCCGCAGGTGATCCAAAGGTACACGACACCGGAGGAAAACGCGAGCATATAGGGAAGCAGGAATACCGCCCCGCCGGTCAGTTTGTTGAGCAGCGTATGCACGGAAGCAAAGCGATGGAATTTAACCGCCGCCACAACATAGGCTGCCAACCGCACAAGCAGGACTGCCGCCAGAAAGTACCAGATCGGCCGCGGTGCCATCTGCCACAAAACCGGGAAAAAACGGATCAGCAGCACACTGTAAAACAGCAGATCCGCAACACTGTCCAGCTTTGCACCAAATTCGCTGTCCATTCCGGTCTTTCTTGCAATCCAGCCGTCCAGAGCGTCCGTCAGGCCGGTAATCGTATAGACTACAAAGAACCAGACCGAATACAGCGTAAGAAAAGGCAGGACAAGGGAAAAAACAATCCGTACAGACGTAATGGTATCCGCTGTATTCCACTTATGTTTTTGCGGTTTTTTACTCTTTGTAAACATCTTGATCCTCATTTCGCAATGCTCTTGTTATGCCTTTCTTCTTATAGAAGACGACGGATCAGCCGATCCTTCCAGTCCGCATACGGCTGGTAACGGAGCGGAATATCCGGGTGGTTGCGGCTATCAACCACGCTCTTTCTGTGGCTGAACGTTTCAAAGCCCGCCTTTCCGTGGTAGCCGCCCATGCCGCTGAAGCCCACACCGCCAAAGGGCATATGGCTCGTGGACAGGTGCACGATCGTGTTGTTGATGCAGCCCCCTCCAAAAGGGAATGTCCGCAGCGCCCACTCCTTCATTCCGGGATTTTGGGTGAACAGATAAAACGCCAACGGCTTCTCAAAATTCTTTATGATCTTCTCAAGCTGCTCCGGTGTCGAATAGGTCAGAACCGGGAAGATGGGGCCGAAGATCTCCTCCTGCATAATGGGGGACTCCACCGTTATGTCCTCCAGAATGGTGGGCTCGATCTGCAATGTCTCTTCGCAGCTTCCTCCCCCGTAGTAGACCTTTTCCCCCTCCATAAGTCCGCAGAGCCTGTGAAAATGCTTCTCATTCACTATACGCGGATAATCCGGATTTTTCAAGGCATCACCGCGTTCCATCCGGGAAAGCTGCGCCGCCAGCTCCTTCAGGAATTTTTCCCTTACGTCCTCCTGCACCACCAGATAATCCGGCGCAACACAGGTCTGTCCCGCATTCAAAAGCTTTCCGAACGCAATTCTCTTGGCGGCAATCCTGATATCCGCCGTCCTTCCCACAATGCAGGGGCTCTTTCCGCCAAGCTCCAGCGTCACCGGCGTCACATACTTTGCCGCCTTTTCCAGCACCAGCTTTCCCACCGTCACGCTGCCCGTAAAAAAGATGTAATCAAAACGCTGCTCCAGCAGCAGGGCGTTTTCTTCTCTTCCTCCCTCGATCACAGCCACATACTTGGAGGGAAAGACGCTCTCCACAAGCTTCTTTAAAACTGACGATACTGTCGGTGCATATGCAGAGGGCTTCAGCACGACGCAATTTCCCGCCGCAATCGCATCAATCAGCGGTTCCAGGCACAACAGCACCGGGTAATTCCACGGCGCCATAATCAGGGTTACACCATACGGCTCCGCCACCGTGTAAGTGCGCGAGGGAATTTGTGACACATCTGTCACTGTCGCCTTCGGCTTCATCCAGCGATACAGGTGACTGCGCACAAATTTCAGTTCTGCTCTCGTCAGGCCGATCTCCGCCATCCTGCTCTCCGAACCGGACTTGTGCAGATCCCGATACAGGGCATCGCACAATTCTCCCTCATAGCTTTCCAGCGCACCTTCCAGCCGCGCCAGCGCCGCCTGCCGGAATCCGAAGGTTTTTGTGATTCCGGTATCAAAAAATGCTCTCTGCCGCTTTATGACAGACATAATTTTATTCTGCTCCATCCGTTCTTCCTCCTGCTTTTCTTCGCGCCCGGCACAGTGCTTCAATAGCGGTTATGCACCTTCTCCGCAAAGCACATGCAGTCCCGGATTTCAATCACCGTTCCGTCATCCAGCACCGCCCTGCCCGACATTTTTCCGAAAACCTGATGCTGGTCGCTCTCCACCACCAGCGCATTGATCCTTGCCGCCCTGTCCATGACCGGAAGGAAATCCATTTCAAATCGCCCGTCGCCGGAAGAGAACTTCCACGGGCTCATATAATCATCCTTTCCATCTTCCGTTTTGGGGATTTCAAAGGTGACATCATCCAGCTTATGCGCCTTTCCGTCGTAAAAGATGATATTTTCGCTGGCGGCGCTGTTGTCCCCGAATCCATAACCGATGTTAAAGCCGAAAGCGTGCCCGTCCACACGGCAGTTTCCGTTTCCCCAGTACCATGTATTGTCGTAGGTCCAGACGCCCCTCCCCCAGTCCAGCGTTCCGAAATCCGTCTCCGGACAAAATTCATACCGGATGCCGTCATATTCCGCAAATCCGGACGCCTGCATGCAGTTGGTTTTCTGGTTGTAATAAAATGCCTTTCTTTTCCCTTTCCACGGGATTGAAATCACCATGTTGTCCCCGGGCTTCTGGCAAAGGACAATTTTACAGTGAAACGGTTTTTCTTTATAGAAACGCTCAAAATGACACTCCAGCGTGCGGATCAGGTTGCCGTCCCCATCCTTTTCCACGTTGAAATCCATCTTTAACCTCTTGTCCGCATAGCTCGTTCTACCTTCTTCCGCATGGGAGGGCAAATGAAATTTCCCCATGGGAAACAAATTCAGTATGGTTTCCGTATGCTCCCAGTTTTCCTTAAAATTCAACAGAGAGACCGACTGCAGCCCGATGTAGCCGTCGTCGGAAATCGTCAGCGCAATGCCAAAGCCCTGCCCCATTACCAGATAATAGTCCCACTCCTTGATGCGGAATTTAGGCGCCTTGATTGCCTTCCTGTCATAGCATTGCATCTGCGACCGTGCCCAGCCACAGTCCAAAAGACTTCCGTCCTCACGAAGCAACGGCTGCTTTGTCAGAATTTCGTGATTGCGTTTTTCCATACCCTGTCCCCTTTCCGGTTTCATCGGCGCACTCACCGCCGAAGCGTTTTCAGATACGCTTTCTGTTCCTGTGTAATGCGGAAGCTCTCCCGCGCTTTCTGAATCGTTTTGTTGTGTACCCACGCCCCCAGCCTGTTGTCCCGCAGATAGGGAATTGCTGCATCCCACTGCTTTGCCAGCGCTGTTGCGAAAAACCACGCGGTCATCATATTCACATAATACTCTTCGGAGCACACGCCTGCAGGTATTTCAAGATACTCCGGGCGAAAATCCTCATCCAGATAATGAGTCATCAACATCTCCATCCCAAACCGGCAGGTATAGGTTTTTTCGGAGGCAGACCATTCCCTTACCTTCGCGATCAGCTCGGTTCTGTGTTGCCGGAATACCTTCGGCGACAGGATGTCGCAGACCGCCCAGTTGTCCACATACGGGAGGAACTCCTCAACGGCCCGCACACACTCCTCATAGTCCTTCTGCCCGGACAAAAGAATCCCATGCAGCACATTTTCATCATAATATTTATGTGGCAGCGCCCTCAGGAAATCCCTGCACTCCGGGTCTTTTCCGTACTCCTTTGCAAGCCGTCTTGCATCCGGCACCCTGACCCCGATGATCTTTTCTCTTGGAACATTTGGCACCAGGCCGCTGTGAAAATCCGCATAGGCTTTATCCTGAAGTTCAAATAACCGCTCCGTTACATTCATGGTTCTTCTGCCTTTCCGCCATCCTGTTTTCGTATTTCATCGATTCCGCCACGCAGCGGCTCCTGTCAGGTATATTTTAACATATTACGGCAGAAAACCATAGCCCCTACATCAAATTGCGTTACCCGCAAACTGCGTCATATACAGCTCGTAGTACCGCCCCTTCTGTCTAATCAATTCATCGTGATTCCCGGTTTCCACAATCCTGCCCTGATCCATTACAATAATACAGTCCGCATCCTGTATGGTGGATAGCCTGTGTGCAATAATAAGGCTGGTGCGGTTCTCCATAAGCTTTACCATGGCATCCTGTATATGCTTTTCCGTCCGGGTATCTACATTGGAGGTAGCCTCGTCCAGAATCAGTATCTTGGGACCGGCCAAAAACGCCCTTGCAATGGCAAGTAACTGTCGCTGACCCTGTGACAGATTATTGCCGGATGCGGCAAGCTTTGTCTCATAACCATCCTGCATATGCCGGATCATGTCGAGGCAGTTGCTCATTTTTGCAGCCGCATCAATCTCCTCCTCCGTTGCGTTCTCCTTGGAGTAACGTATATTGTTCTTCACTGTGTCTGCAAACAATACCGTATCCTGTAAAACAATTGCCGTATTGTGCCGCAGTTCATCGCAGGCAATGTCCCTTATGTCGACACCGTCAATGGCGATCTTTCCGCTGTCCGGATTATAAAACCGCATCAGCAGATTTACCACGGTCGTTTTTCCGCTGCCGGTGGCTCCTACCAGCGCCACTTTGTGTCCCGCCCGAACCTCAAAGCTGAAATTATGGAGCACCTGATGTCCCGGTACATAGGAAAAATTAACATTTTCAAAGGTGATGGTTCCTTTTGTTTTCTCCATGGTACAGTTGCCTGTTTTATCTTCACCCGGTTCGTCCATGATTGCAAAAACCCGCTCCGCACCGGCGATCGCCGTCTGGATCTGCCCGTAAATCTGGGCGAGCTCGTCAATGGGACGGCCGAATTGCTTTGCATACACAATAAATGCGGAAATCACACCGATGGAAATGATTCCCTTGATTGCAAAATACCCCCCGCACGCCGCAATAATCACAAACCCGATGTTATTGATCACATTCATGACCGGCCCCATGGAACCGCCCAGTATTTCCGCTATGATTCCTGTTTTGGTAAGCGCATCGGCAGTTTCGTCAAACTCCTCTATAACCGCTTCCTGACGATTGTAGGCAACAACCGTCCTGTAACCGCCTACCATTTCCTCCACCGTTCCGTTCAGGCTTCCAAGAAGCTCCTGCCTTTTCCGGAAAGAGTTTCTCATGGCAGATGATAGAAAACGGGTTGCCGTAACTGTCAGCACCACCGTCGTACATGAAAGAATTGCCAGTTGGGGACACCAGTAAAACATCATTACCACGGTTCCCACGATGGTCAGAATGCCGGACACCATGGAGCTCAGGGATTGGGACACTGTGTTGGATATGTTTTCCACATCATTTGTCATGCGGCTCATAATATCTCCGTGAGAATGCATATCCAGATACTTGACCGGAAGATTCACGATCTTATCAAACAAATCCTCCCTCAGCCTTTTTACAATGTCCTGACTCAGGATAGCGCTCAGCCGGCTTTGTGCAAGAGAGCAGGCGCTTTGAATCAGGTACAGCACCGCCATTACCGCAAGAACCTGCGGCAGTTCGCCAAACCTCCCCTGCGCAATCCTGTCAATGGCTCCGCTCTGCAGGCTGGGGGCGCACACCGAGCATATCACAATGATGATCACGGCAGCCAAAAGGCCGCACAACTTCCCGATTTCTCCTGAAAAATAGTGGACAAGCCGCCTTAATGTCTTTTTGCCGTCCTTAGGCTTCTCCGCCTGTTGCCGGTTTCTTGGCCCTCTCATGCCCGGAATCCTGTAATTGTTCATCTGCACTTTTTCAGCCATCAACCTCACCGCCTTTCTTCAACTGGGAATCAAAGATATCCCGATAGATCGGACTGGTGTTCAACAATTCTGTGTGTGTTCCCTCGGCGGCAATCTGTCCGTGATCCAGCACCACAATCCTATCCGCGTCCTTAACGGAAGCGATTCTCTGGGCAATCACAATTTTAGTCGCGCTGGGGTGACTCTCCCGCAAGTCAGCGTACAGATTTGCCTCGGTTTTCAAATCCAGTGCGCTTGTGGCATCATCAAAAATAAGAATCTCGGCATTTTTCAAAACGGCTCTGCTGATGGCAAGCCTCTGTTTTTGTCCTCCGGAAAGGCTGTGCCCTCCCTGGCTGACCTGCGTATCCATTCCTTCCGCTTTTTCAGCAATAAATTCTGACGCTTGTGCCGTTTTTATTGCCTGTTCCAACATTTCCGTATCAGCACCCGGATTTCCCCATAAAATGTTTTCTTTAATGGATGCACAAAAGATCTCACTCTTCTGTAACGCAACGGCAATTTTGTCGCGCAGGTTCACAAGCTTATAGTTTCTGACATCGATGTCATCCACAAAAACTCCGCCTTCCGAAACATCATAGAAACGGGGAATCAGATTCACCAAACTGGTCTTTCCGCATCCCGTGGCGCCCAGTATTCCCACAGTCTCTCCGGGCAGTATGGTAAGATTTACATTTTTCAGCACCCACTCCTGCCCCATTCCCGGGTAGGCAAAAGACACATTGCGAAATTCCACTTTTCCCCTAAGGGCAGTCTCTCCCGAAAAATCACCGTCACATATAACCGGCTGGCAGGACAACACTTCCTGAACCCTTTTTCCGCTGGCAACGCCTCTCGAAACAGACTGGAATATCATTGTCATTCTCATCACCGCATTCAGGATTTGGGAGATGTATGTAATGGCTGCCATCACATTGCCGGGTGTTACTGTTCCTGCCTGTACCTGAATGGCTCCCACTTTAATAACCGCCACCACCGACAGGTTCAGAATAATATTCATGATAGGCATCATATAGGAAAGCAGCAGGAGGACTCTCAGCTGTGTATTTACCAGCTCCTCATTCGCCCCGGAAAACCTCTTTTTTTCGTAGTCTTCCCTTACATACGCTTTGACGACACGGTTGCCGGACACATTTTCCTGCATCACATTGTTTACGCCATCCAGTTTTTTCTGCAGTATGGAAAAGAGCGGATTCGCCTTTGCAAGGAAGCAGATTACGCATAGGGTGACAAGCGGAAGCGCACAGACTACCACCACTCCAAAGCGTATATTCAAGGTAAGCATGCACAGTATACCGCCCAAAAACAGCAAAAAGGTTCTGACAAATCCCCGGATCGCTTCGCTGACTAAATTCTGCATCTGTGTAATGTCATTGGTTACGCGCGTAATCAGAGAACCTGTCGAAAAACGGTCTGTCTGTTCAAATGACAGAGACATAATTTTCCGAAAGGCCTCTTTCCGCACATCATTTCCAAAATTCTGGCTGCACAAATTAGCGAATACACCTGACATAATGCCGCAAAAACACCCAAACAGAACCAGTCCGATCATTTTGAGACCGGTGGTAACGACCAGATGCATGTCTCCTGCGCCCGATTGGTTCAGTCCCAGAACTCCGTCGTCTATGATGACCGCCATCAGTTTGGGCTGCAGCAAATCCATGGACACCTCACCCAGCATAAAAAGGGGCGCTAAGGCAGCAAAATACCAGTATTTCTTTAATTTTTTCCACATATATTCCACATCCTTTTACCGTTACGCATCAATTTCTTTTTGTATCTGCCGGATCTGTTCCTCGCTGTAACCGGTATAAGCACGGATATCCCGGATCGGTGCGCCCAGACGGAGCATGTTTTTTATGATAACCGTGATTCCCTGCTGCACTCCTGCCTGTATACCCTCATTTCTCTCATCCTCCAGCCATTCCCTCATTGCCTGACACATATCATACTCCTCCTCTTCTGCTTCACGGTTCATATACTGTTTCCTCTCCTCCCACATCTGCGGTACATTGAGCAGGGCGGACAACACTTCAAGGGCAGCGGCGGTACATGGTTCCCGCCTCTGCCGCTGTTTTTGTCATAAATTGAGTAAAAGTGGCAGAAATGCCGGAATGTGCCGAAATGCACGTTTCATTGATTACTCTTGATTTCTATATTGTATGATCAAAAGCCGTGTTTGTCAAGCGCCCGTTTCCAAGCTCAGAAAAATTCCCTCTCATGTTCTTTGAAAAAGTCATAGTACGCCTATACCTCCTCGAAGCAGTACCGGATCCGAAGCACCCCCTGCTCCAGACTCGCCTCCGCGCTGCCTCCCATCGCCTCCGCCAGCAATTTGCTGATCGTCAGGCCAAGACCGCTGCCCTCGGTGGTGCGGGATTTCTGTGTCATATAAAAACGTTCAAACAGATGCTCCACATCCTCCGCCCGAAGCGCATCCGTGTCATTTTCAAAGGAGAGGCAGATCTTCCCGCCGTCCCGGAATACCCGAAGACAAAAATAACTCTTTGCATACCGAAGTGCATTTTGGAACATGTTGGAAAAAATGCGCTCCATAGCCCCCGTGTCCGCACAGATGAACATTGCCTCCGCCGAAATATCCGTCAACTGCACGGCAAGTCCTCTCTCCTCAAACTGCTGATAAAAGGTCAGCGCAATCTCCCTTGCAAAACGGCTCACATCCAGCCTTTCCGGCTGCAGGCGGTAATCATTTAACTCCAGTCTGGACAAGTCGTAAAAATTACCGATCAGGCGCTGCAGGGATCTTGCTTTCCCGGATATATTTTTCACCATCTCAAGATTTTCCTCATCCATACCGCTCACATCCAAGAGCTCCAGATATCCGATAATGGCGGTGAGCGGCGTTCTCAAATCATGGCTGATATTTTCAATCTGCGCCCGAAGCTCCCTCTCCCTGTTGCGGTATGTGATTTTCTCCTTCCGCGTAACCAGAATATATGCGTTGACCGCCTCCAAAAAACTTTCCGCCTCCTTATCGGGAAACGAAATATGCAGAATCCGGTTTTCCTCCGGATTCTGCCCTATCTCTTCAAGCTCCTTCGCTTCCCGCCTCAGATTTGCTCTCAGGCGGTAAAAGCGTACCATATACAGAATTGCCGCAAAAGTTGTAATGATGAGAGCCACTGCCATCAGATACGCTCCTCCCTGTTTTGTCCCGTTCCGTCCTACTTAAATTCCTTCTTTGAAATACCCACCAGTCCGATTGCCATAAAGATCACGATGCCCGCAATGCCGGAAACCAGACACTTGATCATACCGCCTTCTGTCATAAACGCCATGACATAATGCCCTGCGTCGTTCATTTCTCCCGCTCCCACCGCGTGGTAGATCAGCCAGGGACTCAGCCTTGCAAAAAACTTAAATTTCATCCCCAAAAGATTACACACAGAAGGGAATAGCATGATAAGCCCGATCCACGACCACATTCCGGCATCTCTCGTAGGCATTAATGCCAGAAACGTATATACACCGATCTCTCCCGCCATAAAGATGGGAATATTCAGCAGCACACCCCTGAGCAGCATGTAAATAGCCTCGCTTCCGCTGTTTTCCAGCAAAAGATAAGCGCTGCCGATAAAAACGGCAAGTACGGACGCAATCGCCAGAGCGGAAACAATCATCCCCGCTATCACCTTGCCTGCAAAGATTGTCCACCGGGAATACCCGAATGCAATGCTGTTCATCCATGTCCGGTTTTTATACTCGTCCGAAAAAACCATGGTTCCCAGAAGCAGCGTCAGAAACAGCACAAAGCCAAAAGCATTTGTCACCATAGAAAAGACAAAGTTCGTGGATGCGTACGGAAAATCATCGTAACGCACACGGAAAATGTAAAGCACCAGATTCATCGCCAGCAAAAGTGCCGCGCACCCACCTGTCAAAAGATAAATGGACTTTGTATGTGCTATCCTGTATAATTCACTCTTTATATAATTTATCATTGTATCTCCCCACCTTCCTCGCCGATCAACTGCATGTAATAGTTTTCCAGATTGATCTCCTTCATCTCAAAGCCCAGCAGACCGATTCCGTGCTTCACAGCCAGAGCGCTGTAATCCTGAATATTGTCCACCCGCTCCAGAATATGGATACAGTTTCCGGGCAGCACCCTGTATTTCGTACAGAGCAGCTCCGTCTCGAGCAATGCCGCATAGGCGGCGGCATCCGTCACCTTGATCTCCAGATAAGCACAGCATTTCTCCCGCAGCTTCTCCGCCGAGATCTGTTCCACCACCTCTCCCTTATTCAAAAATCCGTAGTCGGTGGCGATGTTCTGAAGCTCGGTCAGAATATGGCTGGAAATCAGAATGGTAACACCCTTCTCCCTGTTCAGCTTCAGCAGAAGATTTCTGATCTCTACAATTCCCGCAGGATCCAGACCGTTTATAGGTTCGTCCAGAATCAGAAACTCCGGTTCTCCCATCAGCGCAAGGGCAAGTCCCAGCCGCTGCTTCATCCCGAGGGACAGATTCTCAAATCTGCGTTTTGCAACATTTGAAAGCCCAACCTCCTCAAGCATCCTGTCAACCACGTTCTTTCCGGGGATGCCTCTCTGGATCCGGTAATATTCCAGATTCTGTTTTGCGGTCAGCTTCGGATAAAAGCCCGGATTCTCGATGATGGCGCCCGTTCTTTTGCGCACGGCTCCCAGATTTCCCTTGCTGTCCGCTCCCAGCATGACAAAGCTTCCCTCCGTGGGATAGATCTGTCCTGCCAGAATTTTCAGAAAGGTCGTTTTTCCCGCTCCGTTGTTGCCTACAAGTCCATAGATGCTGCCACGCCGGATCGCAATGGAAGCATTCTTCAGTGCTGCTGTCTGTCCGTACAGCTTTGTCAGCTTGCTGCCTGTTACAATCATTTCTTCACTCATTCTTTCACTCCTCTCTCAAGTACATTGCAATGATACACAATGCACCGTAAAAAAGTCTTTTAGAAAGTTTAAAGAAATCATAAAGATTGCATTCACGCCAGCTTAAAGCCGATTCCCCACACCGTCTTTATGTATTCCCCCTCGTCCAATGCCGCAATTTTCTTCCGCAGATTGCTGACATGCACATTCACAGTGTTGTCCTCCCCGTAATAGCCACCCTGCCAGACCTGCTCATACAGACTCTCCCGGGAAAAAACCTTGCCCGGATTTTGCAGCAGAAGCAGGAGGATCTCATACTCATGTCCGGTCAGGGAAAGCTCCTTCCCGTTCACCCGCACCTCTCTGGCAGAGGGCAGCAGCTCCAGATTCCGGTAGGTCATCCTTTCCTCTCCCACCGTATCCTTACACAGTCTGTGGTAACGCTTGAGTGCCCTGTTGACCCGTGCCACGACCTCCTCCTGCTCGAAGGGTTTAGTCAGATAGTCGTCCGCGCCGAGCTCCAGCAGATTCACCCGATCCTCCAGCGCAGTCTTTGCGGAAAGCACAATAACCGGGATCTCGCTCTTCTCCCTGATGTGAGAGAGCAGTTCCTCACCCATCATGCCGGGCAGCATCAGATCCAGCAGAATCAGACTGTACCCGGACGCCTCCGGCGAGGAAAGACGCAGCCACGCCTCGCTTCCCGAGAACGCCTGCACCACCTCATATCCCTGCCTTGTCATGATTTTCGCCAGGATCCGGTTGATGTCCGCATCATCCTCCACAATCAAAATCTTAACCATTACGCTTCTCTCCCGTCCCTCAAAAAGCCCTCTCCCAGACCAAGCACAATAAACATCTGGGAAATATTCATAATCTGCCAGAAACTGAACAGATTGTTCACCATGTAACAGAAAATACCAAGCCCGCACGCCGCGCACAACACCTGCGTCCGGCTTTTTCGCAAAAGTCTCCACACGGCTGTAAGCAGCATACCGCCAAACCCGATCACACCGAACACACCCATATTGACCAGAACAGAGAGAAGCTCCCCGTGGGCATTGGTGAGCCGGTGATTGCCGAAGGATGCCTGCGTTGTCGAAAGAAGCGCCTCATCCTGTCCGCTGTATATGTAGGCAGCCATGCAGTCCGGGCCCACGCCCACCAGCCTGTGCAGGGTGTCCTGCGAAAGCCATGTCTGCACGCCGATACTCCATGTCGCGCCCCTTGAGCTCCCCCATTTTTCATCAAATGTAAATATGGCATACTGCGACAGACTGCCGATACTGCCCGGGTTTTTGGTGTTGCACACAATCAGGATCACAAAGAGCACAAACGCCGCACCCAGAAGCCCCATCAGGCACCACCAGATTATCCGCACTGCGCGGAATATTTTCTCTCCTTTTTGTCTCCCCAGAAAAAACCGGAGTATCAGAAGCACTACCGCTGCTATAAGCACATACGGTGTCTGCACCAAGATCCGGTATGCGGCGGTCACATACTGGTTGCGCGTGGGAAACAGAAGTTGAACCAGCCCCAGAGCCATAGCAGAAAGACAGAACATAAGGAGCAGCTCCAGATACCGGCAAAACAATTCCCTGCTGCCCACAGAGAGACAGCCGCACAGCACAAGCAGGGCAATCATGGCAAGAATCCCGCTGTCGCTGCCTTGGGAAATGCCGGTGGCAAAGCCTGTAAACAGGGTGAGCGCCGCCAACCCGTAACACAGCTTCTCCGACCTTCCCGTTTCCTTCCTCCGCATAAACAGAAAAAGCCCTGCACCGAGCGGGAACAGCACCGACCAGTAACCGCAGTACCAGTTGATGTTTCCGATGGTAGAGATGAATCCGGGACCGCTGGAAGTCATGTGAAGCGGATTTACCTCATAGCGGTTCAGCACTCCCAGAAGAAAAACCACAAGAGAAACACCCAGCATGGCGGTCAGTCCCCAGACCCGTTCCTTCTTTTTTGTAAAGCGGGATATTGCAAAATAGGACAGCAGGAAAAGGAGCTGCGGGAAAAATCCCATGTACCAGCCGTCCGTACCCATTGCGGCAGTGTCCCGGTATGCAGTGTAATAGTAGGACATGCATAGAGCCACCGCGTAAAAGCATGCAAATTTGTCCGTGAGGGATAGATCATCCAGAAACAGATTGATCAGAAGGGACAGCTTCCCTTTTTGTCTGCGGTTTTCCCTGTACCAGCAAAAAAGACTGAAAACCACATAAGCAGCCAGAATGACCAAAAGCATCCTCGCCGCTATAAAGCCCCATTTCTGAAAAAAGGAAGACTTATTTGAGCCGATAGCACCGTAAGCAGTCTCCCTTTTGTAATAGAATGGCATGATTCCCGCCACCATCAGTATATAGAAAACGGTGACCGCCCGCAGGAGCATCCGCAGATATTCCCGGCAGGTTTCCGCCACACCCATATCCTTATTCATTGTTCCGTTTCCTTCTTCGGTATATTTTCCTCTTTATCATAATTCATTTGCCCGGCATCGTCAACATAACGCTTGTAAGCGCGGAACGCCTGTCGGATCATCACAAGACCCACAGGCCCCTTTATGATTCCCCACAATCCGAACAAGCGGATCCCGGCGTAAACCGCAATCAGAATGGCAATGGGATAGACCCCCTCCCGCTTTCCGATCAGCTTGGGCTCCAGAAATTCCCTTATCAGGGCGCTGATTCCATATGCCACAATACAAAAAAGCGCTTTCCAGTAATACCCCTGCGCCAGCTGCCAGATTGCAAGCGGTACCAGAACAATGCCCGTTCCGATGAACGGAAGTGCATCCAGAATCCCTGCCAGAACGCCGAAAAGGACACTCTTTGACACGCCTGCCAGACTTAGGATCGTCACACAGGTCGTGCCGATTGCCAGCAAGATAATCACCTGCGCCTTAAGAAAGGTAGCCAGATAGCGGATCACCCGCAGCGCCACCTCCAAAACCACCCGGCTTTCCCTCCCGGCGCCCATGAATGCCAGAATGGCGTCATAGTCCTTTGCCAGCAGGACGGTGGCGATCATGGTCACCGCCAGCACCGCAATGACGGAGAGTAACTGCCTGATGTAGCTCCATGAGCCGCCGATCACCCCCGGCAGGATCTGCATCTGTAAATTTTCCACAAACAGATCCACCTGCCCCACAATGGTGTGCGTGAGCTCCGAAATATCCATTCCGATCAGGGTGCCCACATTGGTGCAGCAGTCCCCCACGATCACCGCAAAGCTTTGCTGCATGCCGTCGATTCCCTCCACCCAGACCGGAATTTTCTGCAACAGAAAAGAGCCTCCGAACCACACCAGCAGAATGAGAACCGCACACAGTAACAGCAGAATGGCGCTCGCCATATATTGTTTCTTAATTCTTGTTTTCCGTTGTATATCATCAAATGCAGGATAACACAGCGTGAGAAACATACCCGCGATCAGCATGGGAGTCACCAGCGGACTGATCCACCGCAGAAAGAAATAGACTGCCCCTGTAATCAGGAGCAGTACCAGATATGGATTCCATGTTTTTGCTTTTTTCTCCCGCATACCAATCCTCCCTCCCACAGACGGCATCCCCTTCGCGCCTATGTTGCGTTGTTGAAATTAGTATGCGGTTTTTCTTATTTTTCATGCGCTGAAAAAAGAGCAAACGCACCGTTTCGGGGCTGTACGGAATAGTTCAGGGTTTTCCCGGAAACAGGATCCGCAAAAGACAGTTTTACGGCGCAAAGCGCTGCATCCTTCACGCCCAGCTCTCTTGCAAACAGGACATCCTCCGGGCTGCCGTAGCGGGAATCCCCGAGAATGGGCAGACCCGCATGGGAAAGCTGCGCCCGGATCTGATGAAACCGCCCGGTCTCGATCATCACCCGAAGCAGGGACAGCTCTCTCCCGCCTTCCTGCCGCCGATCCTGTACGCTGTAATGCAGCACCGCCCTCTTGGCGTCGGGTCTTGCCGCCGGATCCACCACCTTGGCGCATGCCTGCTCCTTCACAAGATAATCCACAAGGGTGCCTTCCGTTTCGGGAGGTTGTCCACATACCACCGCCAGATATTCCTTACAGAAATCACCATTTTTCAACTGTGCGGTAAGTGCCGCAGCGCTTTTCGGCGTCTTTGCAAAGACAAGCACACCCTCCACCGGCTGATCCAGTCTGTGGATCACACCCAGATAGGGCGGTTTGCCCGCCGCCAGATAATTCTTCAATTCACTCACCATATCCGGTCTGCCGAGCTGTGCCGTCTGCACGGCAATGCCCGCAGGCTTGTGTACCACCAGCACTTCCTTATTTTCAAACAAAATTTCCGTTTTCATACTTTACCGATCCTTCCGGTTAAACTACAACACCGCCTGCACAAAATCCAGTGCAAAATGAAGTGCGGTGGGAATCAGAATATCCTTTCGCTTATATATGATAAAGCACATGACAAGATGGAACACAAAAGTAAAGATCAACTGGGGTATTGAATGACGTAATAGTATGGAATGCCGCGCTTATACACCCCCCCATTGCCAGATAGCCGAATATGATTGCAATGAAATAAAGGATTGCAATGATTGCATAGGATTTATTCTTTTTCTGATACAAAGGATACCTCTCTCTCCAACTCCGCTTTTATCAAATCCACGTAACTTTGTGCAGATGTTTGCAGCCTATCCATTGATATATACTCATTCAGCAAAATGCATTGCTCCGGTTCCTGCCGGAGCGCGCACAACAGCTCCTGCTGCAGGCTTGTAAAGGATTGGGCAAGGCCGGCTTCCCCGACCAGGTTTAGCATGGCGATACCATCTAAAAAAAGAGGTCTGAATAAAATGTTCAGTTTCGAGCGGAAAAATGCAACCGTTTCCTCTTTTCCGCACAGCTCGGTAATCTCTGCCAGATTTGCCTGCAGGACGGCAATGGATTCCTGCAGCTTGTCTGTAAAACTGACGCTTTTAGGAGAAACTTGCCGCAAAGTCGCAACAACCACCGTAGGATCGAGCTTCTGTTTCAATTCGTCCGCAGTTAATTGAATTTCATCGGGCGCCTCCTCAGACTCCCATTTATTGTTCAGAAAGACAAGACGATCTACCCTCGTTCCGGTATACACCACGGCGTGCTTGCCTGTGTTTCCGGTTCTGATGCCGAGCATTGCCGTTTCTTGCGCCTTCAGATAGGCTGCAGTCTCATCAGCGGGCATCATTTTCTCCGACAATTCGTACCCGATGGGATTCAGATATAAATTGAACCACTTTGCCTCCTGAAGCATGGGGCCCGACAAATAGATACCATTGCACCGGAAAAACAGATACGGGAGCTTCATCCCAATGGCTATGGAACGATCACTTGTATCAAGGCCATGTCGTTCCAGCATATTTGCAATCCCTGCATAGGAGCAGGAGGAATTAAATGTCATATATTTCATCAGAGTTGCCTCCACTTCCTCCAACAACGATTTACCTCTTTGGAAGATTTATCTTCATTATTACCGTGCCGCTACCCATTGTCAAGTCATGCCCTTTATTTCAGCTTTGCACCGCAAAATCGAGTAGGAGGCGGTGACTAGCCGCCGTCCTCTCACACCACCGTGCGTACC
>ENA-ORNF01000466-ORNF01000466.1-human-gut-metagenome-genome-assembly--contig:-NODE-466-length-41534-cov-7.078377_pt1 | contig 41534 bp, 28 predicted proteins | sample MGYA00242110_ERZ509012 | MGnify/ENA primary metagenome ERZ509012 (study PRJEB26280, sample SAMEA2338714) | human gut metagenome | biome: human gut; feature: human-associated habitat; material: faeces...
ACTACGGCACAATAACGCAATTCAAATGTAAAAATAATTTTGAACACCTACTTACCAAGAATTTGAAGTAGGTGTAATCAGCATGAATTGTGCTCTTTCTGTGTAGCATCCCAAAAAGGTCGCGACCCAATCCAATGGAGGGTCGCGACCTTTTTGTCTTTTTCGTAGCCTTTTTGTCAGCAAATTATTTCCGCCTGTCTGTATCTGAATACCTCCCTTTGCCTGAAATGTTAATGGTTTGTGTTATTGGAAAGTGAAAACTATTTAAATTTATACACATCTATGCCTTCGGTTCACCGAAGGTTTTAGCACCGAACAGCACCTTGTAAAATTTTACTCCGCGATTGTCGAAATTAGTTCCGAGCCAGTTTGAATTAGTTCCGACCTTGTTGAAATTAGTTCCGAGCTAGTTGAAATTAGTTCCGAGCTAGTTTGCACAAAATTGGAATTGCTGATAATCAGCGCGTTCAGAAACGTTACAAGGTTTGATTCCGCAACGCCCGTTCCGCTTCCAATTCAGCGACTAAGCTAACTGCTGCGTTTTAGCTTTGTTAGGAAATATGTGAAAGGTTTTGCAAGTTCTATAACGAATGGGGTGTTCCAATTGTTGCAAGGAGCGGGTTTTATTACACGCAGCTTGCGCGTTCACACTCTGTATTTAAGCTCTGAATTACTGCATGTTTTCTAAGAATAAGACATGTATCCGGCAGTATGTATTTGATTATCAGCAAATTACGGAAGATACGCACCCAAGTTTTGCGAAACAAATCCCTATAAAATTCTAAGAACTTGGAAAATTCTTTGGCTGAAATGATAATGAATGCAAGAAAAACACTACCTTTGCGTCATAAATGCGTGTCTTATTCTTAGAAGACACGCTATAAACGGTACAAAAAACCAATTTTAGGTAGTATGAAAAAGGTTGTAGTAGTTATGACCCCTTTATCCTGCGATAGAGAGGTCGACAGGAGATGCTGCACAAATAAAGCGCAGAACAGAACGGAAGCATTTGTTTTTACTTTACCCCTGCAGTCAGCTATATCACACCACATAAAGTAGAAGAGAGTTTATGACACTGGACAGTTCGAATTCTCATTTTACAGCCGACGAAATGAAGGGTATTCCATGCACTGAAAACCTTTCATTTCCAAAGGGCACAAGCATTCCTGAATCAGAAATACATTCTGGCTCAGGAATAAAAACGTGCCCTGAAGTCAGCTCCGGTTTAGCCTCTCAAATCCTTGCCGACCCATGCACATCGTGGTCGTACATTTTTGTACACAATCAAAAAGTACGAGCCATTGAGAGCACGTTGCGCGACGATCAGTTAACCTTTTTCGTACACAAAACCATACGTTACGTACCCCGTCGCGGAAGGAACAACACCCTGCGCGAGGTAGTATCGCCCACCGTCAGCGGACTGGTGTTTCTGCAAGGCAGTCCGCAGAAGTTGCAAGCCTATTTAGATGAAAAAATCCCCGGTTACAAACTTTGTAAAAATTGCAGTACCGGACGTGTAGCCACCATACCCTGCAGTCAGATGGAGCCTTTCATGCGCATAGCCGAAACCGACCCCGACCGCATCCGCTTTTTGCTGCGTCCTTTCGTTTACTATGCCCAGAACCGCACCCTGCTGCGCATTACCACCGGCGAATATGCCGGACTCGAAGGTTACGTTATCCGCATAGCCCGCGACCGCAAGTTAGTGATGGACGTAGGCGGCATGAGCATTGCCATATCCGGCATTCATGCCGAACGGTTTGAAGAAGTCGACAAATCTCCCGTCGCCCCCTCATCCGCTCCCACCTTTTACCAGCGCAACCTTCACGAACGCAATGCCTTTGTCGACCGTTATTTTCATCCCGTCCGCACCCCCCAGGAAGTCACCGCTCAAACTGAAAACATCGAAATGCTTCGTCGTCAAACCCTCTCCGACGTACTCCGTAAGAAGTTAGACACGAAAGACGCCCTCGAAATTTTCAGTTTCATCATCGAAGAAATCGGCTATTACTACGCCCCCTTCCTCGACCATTTCAAAGACAACCTCCTCCCCATCCTCGAAGCCGGAAAAAAAGTATTCCAAGAACTTTCCCACCTCATTTCCACACTCCCCGCCACCGACGATTCCCGCCAACGCAGCGAATCTGCCTACGACGAACTCCGCACAAACTATGGGTATTTGTTTGAGTAGGGGAGGGGATATTTCTGGAGGAAAGTGAACTTAAGTATTTATTAGATTGATAAAAAAACAAATATATGCGCGATTTCAAAGACATTAAAGTAGCCGTAGCCGGTACCGGCTACGTCGGACTGAGCATTGCCACACTGCTTGCCCAGCATCATCAGGTAACAGCCGTAGATGTAGTAGCCGAAAAGGTGGAAAAACTCAATAATAAGATTTCCCCGATTCAGGACGATTACATCGAAAAATATCTGGCCGAGAAGCCCTTGAACCTCGTGGCTACCCTCGATGGCAGAGCAGCTTACGCCGAAGCCGACTTTGTAGTCATTGCCGCTCCCACGAACTACGACCCGGTGAAAAACTACTTCGACACCAGCCATGTGGAAGAAGTAATCGACCTTGTGCTCGAAGTCAATCCCGATGCCGTGATGGTTATCAAGAGCACCATCCCCGTAGGCTACACCCGCAACCTCTACTTGAAGTACGTGCAGAAAGGTGTCAAAAAATTCAACCTCCTTTTCTCCCCCGAATTCCTTCGCGAGAGCAAAGCCCTCTACGACAACCTTTACCCCAGCCGTATCATTGTAGGTTATCCCAAAATCATCAACCTGCCTGAATTCGAGGCCGAAAATGCAGCCATCGAATCCGTCACCGATGTAGCAATGCTGCAAGCAGCCGCCCAAACCTTTGCTGCCCTCCTGCAGGAAGGAGCCATCAAGGAAAACGTCGACACCCTCTTTATGGGCATGAAGGAAGCCGAAGCCGTAAAACTCTTTGCCAACACCTACCTTGCCCTCCGCGTCAGCTACTTCAACGAACTCGACACCTACGCCGAAGTCAAAGGTCTTGATAGCCGTGCCATCATCGAAGGCGTCGGCCTCGACCCCCGTATCGGCACCCACTACAACAACCCCTCCTTCGGCTACGGCGGCTACTGCCTCCCCAAAGACACCAAGCAGCTCCTCGCAAACTATCAGGACGTTCCGCAGAACATGATGTCGGCCATCGTGGAATCGAACCGCACACGCAAGGACTACATTGCTGATGCTGTATTGCGCAAAGCTGGCTGGTACGACTATTCCAGCAACAACCAATACGGTGCAGAATCCACCAACTGTGTAATCGGTGTCTACCGCCTGACCATGAAGTCGAACTCCGACAACTTCCGCCAGTCGGCCATTCAGGGCATCATGAAGCGCATCAAAGCCAAAGGTGCAGAAGTAATCATCTACGAACCCACCTTAGAAAGTGGCTCCACCTTCTTCGGCAGCAAGGTAGTCAACGACCTTTCTGCCTTCAAATCACAAAGCCAAGCCATCATTGCCAACCGCTACGATGCTTGTTTGGATGATGTACAGGATAAAGTATATACTCGCGATATTTTCAGAAGAGATTAGGTGGGTAATATGGCTTACCTGATGTATGTCCTAAGTAGTTTCTTTATACAGAAAGTAAATATATTGATTATCATCAAGATATTCCGAAGCAAACAGGCAACTAACCTAATACTGCTAAGCCTGATGTGCAGTATCTAATCAAGCAAAATAATGAATATAATGAATTTATTCAAAATGTAGCTTGAATCAGAGAAGTGGATTCAAGCTGCTCTAAAAATGTGCATAGTTGCACCATTAGTAACAAGTTTGCTAAGTGTGAATGGAGATTGGTTGCAGTATATTTAGCAACCGAACATTGTTAATGAGTTAAAACTAAACATCGATCTCCTAGGAGCATACAAGGACGTAAAAGATACGTATGAGTATAAGCCTAAGTAGCGACTTGATTAACCTTCTCGAAAAGACTGATTGTTGGTTACATTCTGTTCGGAGAAGGAGGTTCGATTCCTCCAATCAGTCCACTTATATAACAAATAAATCCATTTTGGAACTAATCAGGGTACTCTATCGTTTGCCATACATCACTGCTTAATCAGTGTTGTGAAACTATATGGCAGTTCTGTATAAAGTACCTTGGTAAAAACTTTACAAAAATCTTTGAGGGTTACAGGGATTATTCCACGTTCTTACCCTCATGTATCGGACTGGAATAGTCTTTAGTGTTAAAAATCAATCATAATTTTAACAAGTTAGAGAAGGTAGGCACAGCAAAGTGCCTACTCTTTGGGGTATGGCCTAAATTGATAAGTTACAATAATCAAGAATAATGAACCAACTTAAAGCTGGAGCCGCATTAAATTATGTGTCCATTTGTCTGAACATGGTAGTCGGGTTGATTTATACCCCCTACATGTTACGAATGTTAGGCCAATCGGAATATGGTCTGTATTCTTTAGCAGCTTCCATCATAGCCTATCTGACCGTTTTAGATTTGGGCTTTGGAAATGCGATTGTGCGTTATACAGCCAAATTCCGTGCAGAAGGAAAACAACGGGAACAGGAAGAGATGTTCGGCATGTTTTTCGTTCTGTATATCGGAATCGGAGTTGTAGCTATGATTGCCGGTAGCGTGTTGTCGCTGAATGTAGAGAACTTATTTGCTCGTTCAATGACAGAAACCGAAGTAGAGCGCACCCGCATCATGCTGTGGCTGATGACTTTTAACTTAGCCTTTACCTTCCCCATGAGCATTTGGGGAAGCATCATGACAGCCTACGAGCGGTTTGTGTTTCAGCGTTTGGTCAGTATCATACGTTCTGTGCTTAACCCCGTGGTGATGGTCTTGCTGCTCGTTGTAGGGTATAAGGCAGTTGCTATGGTCGTGGTTACGACGCTGTTTAATGTCGTAACCTTGTTGATAAATTGGTGGTATTGCCAAAACAGACTTGCTATCAAGATACGTTTTGCCCGTTTTAATTGGGGCTTCTTGAAAGAAGTGGCTATCTATAGCTTTTGGATATTTCTCAATGCCATTATGGACCGTATATATTGGAGTACCGGGCAGTTTGTGTTAGGTATTTATCGCGGAGCAGTAGCTATAGCCGTATATGCCGTGGCTATACAGTTACAAAGTATGTTTATGATGTTCTCAACGGCCATATCCAATGTGTTCTTACCCCGAGTAACCGCTATGGTGGCCAAGGAGAATAATGAGCAGGAAATATCCAATCTGTTTGTGCGCACCGGTCGTTTGCAATACATCATCATGGCCTTTATTCTTTCTGCATTCATCGTGTTCGGAAAACCCTTTATTCAGCTATGGGCAGGCGCAGGGTATGAAGATGCCTATTATATATGTCTGTTGTTCTTCATTCCTTTGACAATTCCATTGATTCAGAACTTAGGCATCACCGTTTTGCAAGCACGCAATCAGATGAAGTTCCGTTCCTTGCTCTATATAGTGATTGCATTAGCTAGTTTGGGCTTATCTATTCTGTTAGCCAAACCCTACGGCGGTTACGGCTGTGCTTTTGCCACGAGCCTTGCCCTATTGATAGGACAAGGGCTTATTATGAACATATACTATCATCGTAAGCAACATCTGGACATGGTGAAATTTTGGAAAGAAATCATCAAAATGAGCCTTGTTCCAGTGTGTTTTGTGGTAGCAGGATTGATGGTAATCAATAGTGCAGCATTCAGCATTATGAGCATTCTGAATTTTGTAGGATTAGGTTTGTTGTTTACTGTAGCTTACGGGTTCGCATTTTGGTATTTTGGCATGAACAAAGATGAAAAAGACCTGATTAGTCAGCCGATAGGTTCGTTGATAGCCCGTATAAGAAGATAAGTATGATTTTAATAAAAGATAAGCAAGATTGTTGCGGTTGTGCCGCCTGTGTGCAACGATGTCCGAAGCAGTGTATCACCTTGCATGAAGATAATGAAGGCTTCCTTTATCCGCAGGTAGACGAGTCACTCTGTATAGATTGCGGATTGTGCGAAAAAGTTTGTCCCGTAATCAATCAAGCGGACGAACGTACTCCCTTAGGCGTGTATGCTGTCAAGAACCCGAATGAATCGGTACGAATGCAGAGTTCTTCGGGCGGTGTGTTTACCATGCTGGCAGAGCACATCATCGATGAAGGCGGTGTGGTGTTTGGAGCCTGTTTTGATGAACGTTGGGAAGTAGTACACAGCTATGTAGAAACAAAGGAAGCACTTGCAAAGTTCCGCGGTTCAAAGTATGTGCAGAGCAAGATAGGTAGCACTTATCAACAAGCAGAAGGATTCTTGAAGAGCGGAAGAAAAGTACTCTTTTCAGGAACACCTTGTCAGATTGCCGGTTTGAAAAAGTACTTGCGCAAGGAGTATGACAACCTGTTGGCCGTAGACTTTATCTGCCATGGTGTGCCAAGTCCCGGAGTATTCAGAACTTATTTGCAAGAAGAAATAAATAAGACATTCGCCCGTCAGGGCGACGGAAAAAATTCGGTTTTGCTCTCGCCCTCTCCAAAGCGTCAGCTGCCGGAGAGAAAAATACGGTTTCGCTCTCGTATAAGCCTTTGAACAAGGATTTGTTCATGCGCGGATTCCTGCGCGACCTTTACCTCCGTCCATCATGTTATGCCTGTCCGGCCAAAGCGTTGAAGAGCGAAAGTGACTTGACGCTCGGTGACTGGTGGGGTATTGCATCCATCATGCCCGAGATTGATGATGACAAAGGCATCTCAGCAGTAACGGCCAATACAGCAAAAGGGGCAGACGCTTTGCAAGCCATCCAAGCTGAAATGTATGCTGTAGCCTACGATGAATTAACCCTAAGAAATCCGGCATTGGTAAAGTCGGCAGCTATACCCAAGAATCGAGAGGCATTTTTTAAAGAAGATGGTCAAACCTTTCAGCAGAAAATTAAGGTACTGGCCAAAACGCCTTTTACTTGGCGAGGGCTTGCTTATCGCATAGCTTATAAGGTAGTGCCCAGTGATGTAAGAAAGAAGGTGAAGCTGATGTTGAAGAAATAAGTAAGTGTGATGAAAATAGGAATTGTAACACAGCCCCTACATGCCAATTATGGCGGTGTGCTCCAGAACTATGCCCTGCAGCAAGTGCTGAAACGCATGGGACATGAAGTATGGACCATTGATTATAGAGAGTATAATTGGTTGGCTTGGGCAGATATGGCTTGGCGCGTATTGGCGCATAAGATGTTGGGACATAAGGTTAAGTTTGGACGGACACCTGCTGAACAACGTCAGCTTGAAATGCCTTTGCGCCGTTTTGTAGACCAACGTATGTCATTCACAGCACCGCGTACCAAAAAGTTTTCAAAGCAGATAGTAAGTAAGTATGCACTAGATGCTATTGTGGTAGGCAGCGATCAGGTATGGCGACCGATGTATAATTACGACGTAAGAGATTGCTTCTTGAAATTCGCTCAAGGACTGTCGGTGAAGCGTGTAGCCTATGCTGCTTCGTTCGGAACAGACGCGTGGGAATTTACTGATGCGCAAACAAGCGAATGTGCTGCTTTGGCAAAACAGTTTGATGGCATCTCTGTGAGAGAAAAATCGGGTGTGGGGCTCTGCAAAGACCATTTGGGTGTGTCTGCTGTTCATGTGCTTGATCCCACTTTGTTGTTACAGGCTGAGGATTATGCAGCATTATGCAAAGATATTCCCCAACGCAAGCCTTTTGTTTTTGCTTATATCTTGGATAAGAGCGAGGATAAAATAAACTCCATTCAACGTTTTGCTGAGCAACGCGGCTTACCTTATTATATAAAGAGTGCTGATGCAGAAGTAAGCATGGAGGATACAATAGAACTGTGGCTCTCTTATTTCCGTGATGCAGCCTTTGTCATCACCGACTCTTTTCATGGTACTGCGTTTTCCATCAATTTCAACAAGGATTTTTATGTTTTCAAGAATGCTCAAAGAGGTAGCAGTAGGTTTGACTCACTGTTAGGTCAGTTAGGATTGCAGGATAGAATTATAAAGGAAAAAATTGTTGCGGACACCGAAATCCGTATAGATTGGGATAAGGTTAATCAACTTAAAACTATGGCTGTTACTGTTTCCATTGAGTGGTTAACAAAAAAGTTAAGTTAATAAATAAATGCCTAAAATTAGTGTTATTGTTCCTGTATATAAGGCAGAATCCTATTTGCATCGTTCTGTAGATAGTATTATAGCTCAGACTTTTACCGATTGGGAATTGTTACTTGTTGATGATGGATCGCCTGATAGAAGTGGAGATATCTGCGATGAATATGCAAGCAAAGATGCACGCATACGAGTTTTTCATAAGGAGAACGGTGGGGTGAGTTCGGCCAGACAAAAAGGACTTGATGAGGCTATCGGTGAATATACTATTCATGCTGATCCAGATGATTGGGTTGAACCTACGATGCTTGAAGAACTCTATAAGAAAGCAAAGGAAGATGATGCAGACATGGTGATTTGCGATTTTATTTGTGAATACAAAACGGGGGGGTAACTTGTGTTCAGAAACCTTTAGAAAGTACAGCCAAAGGTATTTTACAGCAGTTGTTATTTCAGCAATTGCATGGCAGCTGCTGTAACAAGCTCGTCAGACGAACTTGTTATAGTAAGTATAATGTAAAATTCCCTTGTCATATAATTAGATGGGAGGACTTGTATGTTGTATGTTCTTTATTAAGTCATCATATAAAATGTACGTATCTGCCAAAGGCATTTTATCATTACGATTTGATAGAGAATGCCAACAGCATTGTAAGAAAGCCTACTATGCATGGATTGCAATCGCAAATAGATTTTGTCGAACATTTTAAGTCATTGGGCTATTCAATAGATATGCTTTACCCATCTATGCGGGCAACAAAAGAATTGGCTTATAATTCCGAATTATTGACTTCAGAAGAAATTATAGCTCTGTTCTCAGAAATTAATGACACCTATATAAAGGAAAAAGTAGGCTATAGGGATTTTCTACATAAAGGATTGGCAGCATTGTTAAAAGGGAATAAAACACTTTCCACTACTTATAAGCTCTTGCATAAAATGCATGGCAATATCGTATCTATGATGAAAGACAATACGCTTGTCCTCAAAATTTATAAAGGTATAAGGAGAAAATAAAGAGGTAAGGAAGTCTTTCTTGATTAGGAACAAAACCTTTTTTATCTATGTTGAATATAAGTGTAAGTATTATAGTGCCAGTATATAAGGCTGAGGCCTATTTGCACCGTTGCTTAGACAGCATCCTTGCCCAGACTTTCACCGATTGGGAACTGCTGCTCGTCGACGATGGATCGCCCGACCGAAGTGGAGTCATTTGTGATGAGTATGCCTCCAAAGATGACCGCATCAGAGTGTTTCATAAAGAGAACGGCGGAGTGAGTTCGGCCCGACAAAAGGGACAGGATGAGGCTCAGGGAGAATATACTATCCATGCTGACCCTGATGATTGGGTGGAACCAACGATGCTTGAAGAACTCTACAAGAAAGCAAAGGCTGATGATGCTGATATGGTGATTTGCGACTACTATATGAATGATGGGAAAAATCAGACTTATATAACGCAAAAACCGTCAAACCTCGATAGTAATACAGTTCTGAAAGAACTGTTCCAGCAACTGCATGGCAGTTGCTGTAACAAGCTCGTCAGACGAGTTTGTTACAGTGGAAAGGCAGATTTTCCGGATGGAATCAATTGCTGCGAAGATTTAATTTGGTGTGTAAAAGTGTTAAAACAAAATCCTCGCATTAGCTATATACATAAGGCTTATTATCATTATATATTGTCTTCGTCGGATAGCCAATCTAAAACCATTTCAGCGAAGCGAGTTAAAGAGGATTTAAGCATGTTGCATACTTTAGAGTCGTTGCTTTCGAGTAATCAAGATGTAAAAAATGATATGCTAAAACAAATAGTTCCTTACGTGATGAAACGTGCGATGAAATCTCATTGTTTTGATGCACAATATTTTAAAAGCAATTTCAAACCATATAGCAAGTGGATTTTATCATCAAGAACGCATAGTATTCCATTACGTTTAATTTGTTTTTTGTCAGCCAATGGATTGCATGATTATTGTAGACCTTTCATTTCTCTGATGAAGTAAACTTTACCATAAATAGTCATGTATGCTTTGAACGTACTGTTCCTTTAAAGAATGCGCTCGTTGAGTATTAAAAAATGTCTTATGAAGATTTTCCAAGTTATTCCTAATTTAGGTTCTGGTGGCGCAGAACGTTTTGTTGTTGATTTGTCTAATGAGTTGGCTCAACAAGGTCATGATGTGACCTTGCTAACTTTATATGATTTAGTAGGAACCCATGGATTTTATAAAGATGAAATAGATGGTAAGGTTCGGGTTGTTTCTTTTCATAAAAGTTTAGGCCTTTCTATTAGAAATATTATAAAGGTAGCTCAATTTATTAGGAAAGAGAAACCAGATATAATACATTCTCATGTGGGTGCTTTACAATATACAATTATTCCCCAAGTACTTTTGGGTAAGGGAGTGCATACAGTGCATAATGAGGCACAGCTTGAAGCAAGTGGAAAACTTGAGGTCCTTTTGCGCAAATTAGTTTTTAAGTTTGGATTGGTGCAAGCAGTTACTATATCTCCCGAATCCCATGATAGTTTTGTCAGGTTTTACAAAAGGGAAGCTCCTTTAATAATGAATGGTAGGGCTATAAGTGGAGAAATAAAAGCAAATGAAAAAGTAAACAGTGAAATTAATCAGTACAAAAAATCAACCCAGTCAAGGGTGATAGTACAGCTTGCTCGCTTTCAGCCTCAAAAAAATATTCCGATGATGGCAAGGGTTGCCAAGCGATTGTATGATGAGAACTATGATTTTACCTTGCTTTTTATTGGTTCTACAGAAAACGAACAAATTGTCAGTGAAGTAACCCAATATATGCCTCCTTGTGCTCATATATTGGGTGAACGTATGAACCCTCTTGAGTACCTAAAAGAAGCTGATGCTTTTGCCTTATCTTCTGAATACGAAGGAATGCCTATCTCTTTAATCGAGGCCCTAGCTGTCGGTGCAGTTCCTGTATGTACACCCGTTGGAGGAATCCCCAATGCCATAGTTGATGGTAAAAATGGCTTCTTGAGTCATGATGCTTCAGAAAAAGCGTATTATGAGACTTTAAAAAGATTCTTTACAACTGACAGTGATCATCTTAGACAAATGAGTGTGAATGCTAAAGAAAGTTTTAGCGCATATAGTATGGAAGAGTGTGCTAAGAAGTATCAACAATTATACGGTAAGTTAAAATAGTATTATCTCATGTTTGAAAGTGGTGTAGTTCTTCTATTTTGTGTTTTTGCATTTCTTTTGTTTTTAGGCTTATTCTTGCGAGCATATTCTCAGAAGTCTGCCGGCAAAATAAATGCATTTGTTGTTATCTCGTTTGTTATTTTATTTATAGTGCATGCTTTTGTAGAAGTTGACTCACTTCACGATTTGCCTATATATAAATCGGCTTTTTTAGAAGGTATAAAATTGCCTTATACTCACTTAAAAGATGGTTTTTGGGCAGCGTCAATGGAATTCGGATTCCTGTGCTACATGAAAACACTATCGTTTATATCAAGCGACTTTACGATCGTGCTGATTGTAAATACCTTGATTCTTTTAGCTTGTTATTATAGAGTCATTTTAAAATATTCACCTTATGTTTACGTGTCCATATTGCTTCTTTTTGTAACGATTTTTGGACAGTCGTTGTTTGTCTTGCGACAGCATTTATGTATGGCTATTTTAACGTTGTCGTGGGTCCATATATTCAAAAAAGAGTATGTGAAATTTGGCCTTTTCTTACTAGTTGCTTTCATGTTGCATCGTACTGCGTTGATTTATGCACCACTATTTCTACTCTATAATATAAGAAGTAATAGGGCCTTTATAACATCAATTATAGTGACATGCATAATCTTTGCTTCTTCTTATATGTTAATATTACGTTACTTAGTATCTGAGGTAGGTTCATTACAGGGTTATGCTGGCTATATTAACAATGTTAAATATGAAGGTGCCAATTATGTTAGTTTTATATTGATGTTAAGTTTGTTCCTGACGATGATATATTTTATGCGTTCTGCCATTTTTGAACATGGTATAAATAGGTTGCTGTTTTCTATAATTTGTATCGCAGTTATAGGTTCATTTTTTGGTGTAGGTAATAGTTCAACTGGACGTTTGTTCTCTTATTACACATATATACCATATTTATTAGTACCAGTTGTGATGAAATACATAAGGAATAAAATAGTGCAGGTAGGATATGCTGCATTTTATCTATCACTCTATGTCTATATATCTTATTTTGGTTCGACCTCTATTTATTATGAGGATCTAAAACTTTTATTCTTAGACTGAGGGTATATCACATGTATTCTTGATTAAACAGTATAATAAAATTGGAAACATGTAAAATAATCAGTTTAAATCATTGTAAAATTCAATATATGTTATGAAATTAAAAAAAATAATTCTTTTAATGGCATACTATGGTTTTGCAAAACATCTTCCAGCGTCAACAAGTCCAAAAACTTATTGGGCACGATCAATCCGTCGGGTAATATGTCATTCTCTATTTGATCATTGCGGTAAAAACGTAAATATAGAGCAAGGAGCTAGATTCGCAACTGGGTTCCGCATTCGAATAGGATCTGGAAGTGGATTAGGCGTTAATGCTTCCGTACATGGTCCACTCCGTATAGGAGAAAATGTAATGATGGGGCCGGATGTAACTATCTTATCACAAACACACATTATAGACCGAGTTGATATACCCATGGGACAACAGGGTATGAGAGAAGCAGAAGTTGTTATTGGAAATGATGTTTGGATAGGAATGAGGGTAGTAATAATGCCGGGAGTAAAAGTTGGCAATGGTGTTGTAATTGGTGCTGGTGCTGTGGTAACAAAGGACATTCCTGATTATGCCATAGTTGGTGGAGTGCCAGCTAAGATAATAAAATTTAGAAAATGAAAAAGGTTCTAGTTCTAGGTTATTTTGGGTATATAACAGAACAGTTGGATGGGCAAACTGTGAAAACTAGGGAGGTATATCGTTTAGCTCAAGAACAACTGAATAATTTTTCTGTGCAATATTTTGATACGCAGAACTTGCAGAAGAATCGGCTGTTGTTGTTCAGAATGTTCTGGAATGTTATATGTTGTAAGAAGTTGATTTATCTGCCTGCACATAACAATTTGAAAATATTTTTCCCTATTATTTTCATTCTATCACGTTTATTTAGAGTTGAGATACATTATTTCGTAGTTGGAGGTTGGCTGAGGGAATTCTTAAAAAATCTTCCAATACATAGGTATATGTTGAAGAGGATTCGGGGAATTTATGCCGAAACAAAGAGACTTAAAAAGGAGTTGGAGGAATATTATGACTTTAAGAATGTGAGTATTTTTCCTAACTTTAGATTCTTTGATTTCAATCCTACAACTACAGAATCGGATAAACTTAGGGTCGTATTTATGGCTCGGGTAATGAGACAAAAAGGTATAGATTGGATTTTTGAGTTAGCTGACTTTATTGAAAAGAATGGTTTACGAGAAAAGTTTTCGCTTACTTTTTTTGGTCCCTTAAATAATGACGATAAGTCATATTTTGAAAGTAATGTTGCAAAATATGATTTTATGGAATACCGAGGACCTTTAAAGCCTAGTGAAATTTATGCAACACTTAGTCAGTACGATGTAATGCTGCTGCCGACTCATTTTTATACAGAAGGACTTTCAGGTTCTGTAGTAGATGCTTATATTTCGGGAATACCTGTTATAGCGACAGATTGGAAGCATTCTCATGAATTTATTGATGATGAAAAGAGCGGTTATATTGTTCCTTTTAAGGATGGCCTACAACAAATGATAGATAAAGTCATTTCTTTAGAAAGAGATAAAACTTTATTAAATCAATTAAAAAGGAATGCGCTTATCAAACGTATGGATTTTGCTCCTCCTAAGTTGGATTTTTTGATTCATGAAAACGAATTTAAATAAACTTTCGGATTTAAGGTGTTAGCAAGAGGGCTAATACATTGCTGTATTTTAACAGAAATAAAAAGTGGATGATTTTATGCAAGACTACGGATTAGTATCCATCATAACCCCTACATGGGCGTGTGCTAATTTTATAGCCGAAACAATCCAAAGTATTCAAGCGCAGACCTATCAGAATTGGGAACTGCTGATTCAGGACGACTGCTCAACAGACCATACCTTGGAAGTGGTAAGGCCGTTTATGGAAGCAGATGAACGCATTAAATATGAGTGTAATGCGCAGAACTCAGGTGCTGCCATTACCCGAAATAATGCGCTGAGAAGAGCAAAGGGACGATGGATTGCTTTTTTGGATTCAGATGACCTTTGGCTACCCGAAAAGTTGGCGCATCAACTGAAGTTTATGGCAGATAACGACATTGCTTTTTCGTATCATGAATACACAGAAATCAGTGAGGAAGGCAATGACTTAGGCGTACACGTTTCGGGATTAGAAAAAGTAAGTAAGTTTGCTATGTTTGCCTGCTGTTGGCCCGGTTGTTTGGCCGTGATGTATGATGCCGAGAAAATAGGGCTGGTTCAGATAAAGGACGTAAGGAAGAACAACGATACCGCCATGTGGCTGAAAGTGGTTCGCAAGGCACCCTGCTATTTGCTGAAGGAAAATCTGGCCAAGTATCGTCGTCGCAAAGTAAGCATTACTCCCAAACCCTTGTGGAAGCGTATATGGGCACATTATCCGTTGTTTCATGTGGCAGAAGGAATGAACCCCATAGAAGCTACATTCTGGACATTGATGAATGTGGCAGGAAATGGATGGAAGAAAATGTGGTATGTAAGCAAACATTCATAACTGCATTATTTGTTGATGAAGAGTTTGAAGAATGATGAAGTTGCATTGGCGTTGCTACGCTTGTTGCAAATTGCCTTAAACGGAAGCATACCGCAAAAAGTAGGCAAGGTGGAGTGGCCACAAGTGATGCAACTGGCGCAAAGTCAAGGTGTGCGCGCATTGGTGTATGAAGCTTTGGAACTGTTGAAAGCGAATGGTGAGGCAAGTGATGATTTTCCAGAAAAAATGCAGTTGATGCAGTGCTATGCGCAAACGGCCTTTGTGGAAAAAATGTATGCGCAGCATTTGACATTGGCTAACGAGGTTGCAAGACTTTGGCAGCAACATAAGGTGAAGACCATCGTGTTTAAGGGGGTAGCGCACAGCCGCTATTACACAAAACCCGGGCATAGAGAGTTTGGCGATTTGGATTGCTACCTGATTGATGGGCAAGGACATTGCGCCTACCACATTGGCAATGATGTGGCACGTACCATGGGGTTGGCTGTAGACGATGGATGGTATAAGCATTCGCACATTCAGTACAAGCAACTGACGATAGAAAACCACCAGTACTTTACAGCAGCCAGACGAGGCGGGGCAGACAAGTGGCTGCATGATTTTATGGTTGAGGTTATAGACGATGGTTGCCATCTAGAAAAATTGGATGGAATGGAACTTTACGTTTTACCCCTTGAAGCCGAAGGGCTGTTTATGCTCTACCATTCGCTGCTGCACTTTTTGGTAGAAGGCATCAATCTGCGGCATTTTGTGGATTGGGCTTGCTGGATAAAGGCAAATCAAGACAAAGTGGTGTGGGCTGATTTCTATGCGCAGTGTAAACGCTTCAAGTTAGATGGTTTTGTGGATGTGTTGAACACAATAGCCGTGAAGTACCTTGGTGTAGAACTGCACGACCCGACGATATTTGCCGACAGTGCGTATGCTGAACGAACCATAGAGAGTGCGCTGTATGATGATACCGCTATATATAATAGGAGTAAAGGCATCTGGTATGAGCGTATGCATGTGATTGGAAATGCATTCAAGCATTCGTGGAAGTATCGCGACGTGGCACACTACAGCATGGTGGGGTATGTGTGGCAGTTTGTGTATGGCTTCCTGAAAAAAGGGGAAGAAGATTAAGGAACTGTTTAAAAATTAAAAAGCTTCAAAGAGCTTTTTGGTAGGAATTCCAGCTTGTATGAATTCCATAAAGATTAAGCAATAAGATAAGAGCAGAATGTTGAGCTCCAAAGACCGTAAGAGGACTTTGGGGCTTTCTGTCGTATCCAAAAATCAACAAAAACAATACGTTATGACAATGAAACTGCGTAATGTGCCTTTTTCACCGCCAGATATGACGGAGGCTGAGGCTGATGAAGTGCGTGAGGCCATTCTGTCGGGTTGGATTACCACCGGACCGCGCACGAAGAAATTGGAAAAAGAAGTGGCTGAGTTTGTCGGTGCTGATAAGGCCGTTTGCTTGAACTCACAGACTGCTTGTGCCGAAATGGCCCTGCGACTGCTGGGCATTGGCAAGGGCGATGAGGTAATTGTGCCAGCCTATACCTATACGGCCAGTGCTTCGATTGTGGAGCATGTGGGCGCTACGCTGGTGTTTGTGGATGTGCAGAAAGACTGCCTCGAAATGGACTATGAGGCTGTGGAGGCTGCTATCACGGAACGTACAAAGGCGATTATCCCCGTAGACTTGGCCGGTATTCCTTGCGACTACGACCGCTTGAAGGCCATTGTAGAAGCCAAGAAAAGCCTGTTCAGACCGGTAACGGATTTGCAGCAGCAAATTGGGCGCGTGGCTATTTGCTGCGATGCAGCTCACGCTTTTGGTGCGGAACGCAAGGGCGTGAAGGTGGGAGCGATTGCTGATTTCACTTCATTCTCATTTCACGCGGTGAAGAACCTGACTACTGCTGAAGGTGGTGCGATGACGTGGAACTTGCCTTTCGGCAACGAGCAGGTGGTAAAGACGCTGGACAAGCAGGAGGGTAACACGTTCTGTGGGGTGCCCGAAATTGAGGGTGAAACGTGGAACGAGAACCTTTACCGCAAGACGCAACTGCTGAGTCTGCACGGACAGAACAAGGATGCACTGGCCAAGACGAAGCTGGGTGCGTGGGAGTATGACATCATTGGTACATGGTACAAGTGTAACATGACGGATGTGGTGGCTGCCATCGGATTGGTGCAGATGCAGCGTTATGAAGGTATGCTGGCACGACGGAAAGAGATGATTGCGCGTTACGATGAGGCGCTGAAGCCATTGAACGTGGCGGTGCTGGATCATTACAACGAGGAGCATACGTCGTCGGGCCACTTGTATCTGGTGCGTCTGTTGGGCAGAACGCGCGAGGAGGCAAACCGCGTGATTGAGCAGATGGCTGAGCGCGGCATAGCCACAAATGTGCACTACAAGCCGCTGCCGATGATGACTGCTTACAAGAATATGGGCTTCGATATCAAGGATTTTCCGAATGCTTACCGCATGTTCGAGAACGAAATTACGTTGCCGCTGAATACGCGTATGACGGATGAGGATGTGGCGTATGTGATTGAGAATTTTGTTGATATTGTCACTAATTTAAAATAAGTAGATGACCCTGATTTGTTGAGGGTATCTGTTTGAAATCAAGGGCTTGGAGATGAAAATTCCGTGTTTTGTCTTCAAGCCTTTTTACTTGCATTATACATGAAAAGATTATTCGACATTGTTGCTTCAGGCTGTGGTCTGGTGGTTTTAAGTCCCTTGTTCCTAATCTTGGCCATTTGGATTAAGTTGGACTCGAAAGGTCCGGTGTTCTATCGTCAGGTGCGTGTGGGTCGCGGAAATAAAGACTTTCGCATCTTTAAGTTCCGCTCCATGCGTGTGGGTGCTGACAAAGGTTCGCTGGTAACGATAGGTGGCCGTGACCCCCGTGTAACGCGTTCGGGCTATTACATCCGTAAGTATAAGTTTGATGAACTACCTCAGTTAATCAATGTGTTCATTGGTGATATGAGTTTGGTGGGACCACGTCCTGAGGTGCGCCATTATGTGAATTACTGGACACCGGAGCAGATGCATGTGCTAGATGTGCGTCCGGGTATCACGGACCCGGCGAGTATTAAGTTCCGTAACGAGAACGAACTGATGGAGCAGGCCGAGGATTCGGAGGATTACTACATTCATGTAATCATGCAGGAGAAGATTAAGCTTTATCTGGAGTACGTTGAGAACAGTTCGTTCTGGTATGACATCAAGTTGATATTCCAGACGTTTAAGGTAATTGTAACGGAGCGATAAGTGGAGGAATAGGTGATGAAAATGGATAAAGCATTTTTGGACGGCTTGTTGGTTCAAGCCCAGGCTAATCCGCGTTTGCGACAGCATTATGATTTGCGTACTTCGGAAGCAGATACGAGTCAGCGTTTGCTGAATGCTTTGATGCCAGGGACGGTGGCACCTATTCATCGGCATGAGGATACCTCGGAGACAGTTGTTTGCTTGTGCGGCCGACTGGACGAGGTAATCTACGAGGAGGTGGATGCATTGCTTTCGCCTTTGACGGCGGATGAGGTGGCTGCTTTTGACCGGGGAATGGATGCGCAGGAGGTGACGCAGGAGAAACGCTTCAGAGAGGTGCAGCGCATTCGGCTTTGTCCGGCTGAGGGACAATATGGCTGTCAGATTCCGCAGGGGGCTTGGCATACGATTGAGGTGCTGGAGCCCAGCGTGATTTTTGAGGCGAAGGATGGGGCTTATAAGTGATGCATAGGTGGTGAAGCTGCATGTGCTTGGGGGTATGCATAGCCTTGGAAGTGGTTTGCGGAGGTAATTGATGCATATCCCTATTTCACTTTTTTCTTTTCTGAAAATTGGTTCTGAAATAATTGAGAATCAATTCGTAAGGTGGTGGGTAGATGGGGTATAAAAAAGTGAGGTGCGATATCAAGTGCTCGAAAAATTTGGATTTCGGGGTGTTTGGGTTGTATCTTTGCCTTCGGCGAAGTCAGGCTGCACCTCAGCATAGCTTTTGAGAGCCAGCTCTCGTCGCTCTGCATTCGGTTTGCACAGACATTGAAGAAGAAACGGATGAAAAAAACAGATTGCCTTGATTATTACTCCATCGTTCTTTAACATTTTGCCCGAAATCAAAACACAAACGACAGAAACAAGGCCGAGAAGGAAAAAACGACAACAAAAGCACAGAAAACGGGAATAATAACCACTTTTGTGGCATTGAAGCCAAGCATAATCCGTATGAAAACCTTAATTTTGCTCCTTGGCAGGTTGCGCACGCTTACTTTGCAGAAACTACCGTTTTAACCCTTAAGCCGCGGCAACCACAGGCCCAAATAAGGAATATGAAGAAGACGAAGAAAATACTTAAATGGCTGGGCATAGTCATCCTAACACCTATTGCACTATTTTTATTGCTCGCCATCCTGCTTTACCTACCTCCCGTACAGAATTTTGCCGTACATCGCGTGGCCGAAAATCTGTCGGAATCCATGAACATGGACATCCGCGTGAAAAAAGTGCGGTTGGCCTTTCCCATCGACCTGGCCATTCACCAAGTGGTAGCTATCGAAAAGCGCGACACCCTGTTTGCGCTCAATTCGTTGCGCCTAAACGTGAAAATGTGGCCCTTGCTGCAAGGTAAAGCCGTGGTCGACGGTTTCGGAGCCTACGGACTGAACATCGACACGAAAAGCTACATAGCCGATACACGCATCAAAGGCAAAGCCGAAGAACTCGTGGCTGAGGCCAACCCCATCGACTGGGTAAATGAATTTATCAATGTGCAGCGCGTGAAACTGCGCAATGCCGATTTCGACATTGCCCTGAGCGATACCGCCCAGAAAGATACCACTTCGACACCCACACGCTGGCGCATCGAAGTGGCAAAAGCCAATATGGAAAATGCACGCGTCAGGCTGTCAATGCCCGGCGACACCATGCGCATCGGAGCCACGCTGGGACTTGCCGACCTGCGCGGCGGTGTGTTCGACATAGGCAAAAATTACTACGCCGTGCACCGCCTCGAACTGCGACGCTCAGAGGCCATTTACGATTTGCCCAAGGAAACACCCGTAAAGGGCATCGACCCCAACCACATTCAAGCATCCGACATTGCACTGATTATCGACACCCTGAGCTACAACAACCAGGGCGAACTGCGCGCCGGACTGCGCACGGCCACCCTCAAGGAACGCTGCGGACTGGCGGTGAACAAACTGCGCGGACAAATATGGATGGACACCACCCGCCTGCAGTTGCCTGCGCTGGAAGTTTACACGCCGCACTCTGCAATTACGGCCAACGTAGCATTCGATTTCCGCTCGTTTACCGAAGGAAAAGGCGGCGACTGCCATGCCGATTTGCGCGCTTCCATTGGGCGCGACGACTTGGCAGCACTGGCGCGCGGCTATCTGGACGATGCCTATCTGCAAGCCATGCCGCGCGAACCGCTGACGCTGCATGCACAGGTAGATGGCAACATCGACCACCTGAAAATCAAAGAACTCGTGGCACGGGTGCCGGGCGTGGCCAAACTCACGGCGCAGGGCAACACGCACTTCGTGATGCAAAACCACCGCACGGGCAACTTTAAACTGGAACTGAACACCCGCAACTTGCAGGCTATCAGACAAATGCTGCCCAAAAGCGTGCTGCAAACCGTGAATGTGCCCGACGGAATCGGCGCCCGAGGTACGGTTGGCTTTACAGGAAACCAATACCGGGCAAACTTGCTGCTGACGCAAGGCGGCGGCCGACTGACGGCTAAGGCAAACGTAAATGTTGATTCCGAAGCCTATCGGCTGAAAGCCACGGCACAGCACTTTCCCGTGGGCCATTTCGTGAAAGATCTGCCCATTGGCCCATTCACCGGTAAACTGCAGGCCAGCGGTGTGGGCTTCGATCCCACCGGCGTACGGGCACGCCTCAAGGCCGATGCTGCGATAAATCAACTGACCTACGACAAATACGACTTGAGCGGTTTGCAATTCGACGCCAACTTGCGCAACGGACAAGCCCGCGCTACCTTCCAAACCGGCAAGAACGATTGGGTGACCGCCGACGGCGAAATCAAGGCACAAATCAGCCGAAAAGGTTATGCTGTGCAGCTGCTGGCCAACATCGAAGAACTTGACCTCTACAAACTCGGCGTAACGGCCGATACGCTGTGGGTGGGCACGAACATCGACATTGCCGCCCGAGCTAACCGAAACTTTACGGCTTTTGACGTTGAAGGCGGTATTCGCAATAACCGTTTCATTACCGAGCGCATTAGTTCGGTGGCCAAGGACATAGCCTTTAACTTTGCCACGTCGAAAGATACCACCACGGCAGCTTTGTCGGCAGGCGATTTGGCACTGAATCTGGGGTCAAAGGGTAATGTGCCTTTGCTCAGCAAACACATTGCGCGATTTGCCGACGAAATGGGCATTCAAATTAAGAACAAAGCCATTGATCAGGAAAAATTAAAAACCCTTCTGCCGGTGATGAGCTTGTATGTGCGCGCCGGACGTGATAACCCCATTTATAACCTGGCACGCATGAAGGGCTATTCGTTCAATTCGGCTTACCTGAACCTGAATGCCGACCCGTTACAGGGCATGACGGGCGATGCGCGCATGGGCGCGTTCAGTATGGGAGGCTTGCTGCTCGATACCATCAACACGCACATCATGCAGGATTCAACGGGCGTGAAGCTGAACGGTATTGTCAAAAACAATAAGAAAAACCCGACACCGCTCGAAGTGCAACTGCAAGGCTATTTGCTCAAAGCAGGTGCCGGATTGGAAGTGATTTACCTTGACGGACAAGGCAAAAAAGGCGTAGACATTGGTTTACGCGCCGAACTGACCGACGAGGGAGCCTATGTGCACTTCTATCCCGAACACCCGATTTTGGCTTACCGCAACTTTACGGTAAACAAAAAGAACTACATATACCTGGGCAAGGACCAAAGCATAAAGGCCGACGTCGACCTGCTGGCCGACGACGGCACGGGACTGAAAATATACGGTGAACCGCGCGATTCGCTCAACGATGTGACCTTGAGTGTGAACCGCGTGAACCTTGAAGAACTTTCGAGCGTACTCCCCTATATGCCCAAATTGAGCGGTATGCTCAGCGGCGATGTGCACGTCACGGCCAAAAAAGACAAATCAGAGCTTTCGGCCATGGCGTCGCTCGATGCACAAGGTTTTAAATATGAAGGAACCCCCTTAGGCAACGTAGGTATCGAAGCCCTTTACCTGCCTAAAAAGGGCGGCGAACACCAAGCCTCGGCTTTCATCAGCTCAAACGGCGAAGAAGTGTTGGCGTGCAACGGTACTTACTACGACCGCGACGGAGGCAGCTTCGAAGGAAATGCCGCCCTGCACGACTTCCCCCTTAAACTGCTCAATGGTTTCCTTGTCGGAACCGATGTAGCTTTGCGCGGAAGGGCAGGGGGCGACTTGAAACTTTCGGGCACCACGGCGCAACCCCTTATCAATGGTAAACTCGATTTGGATTCGGCGCACATTTACTCCGATGTTTATGGTTTCGACTTCCGTACCGACGAACAAGCCGTCGAAATGAAAGACAGCCGTTTGATTTTCGATAATTACAACCTGTACTCCACGGGTAAACAGCCGCTCGTGCTGAACGGCGTGTTCGACATGTCGAACTTTGACCGCATCCGCATGGACTTCAACATGAAGGCACGCAACTTTGAGCTAATCAATACGCGCAAAAAGGCAAAGTCGATGGTGTTTGGCAAGGTCTACACCAACTTTATGGGTACGCTCAAAGGCACAACGAGCAACCTGAGCATTCGCGGACAGCTGGATGTGCTCGACCGCACCGACATGACCTACGTGCTCAAGGATTCGCCCCTTTCGGTTGACGACCGCCTGAACGATTTGGTACAGTTTGTCAGCTTTGCCGACAGCACCAAAGCTACGGTGACGAAACCCGTGCCCGAAGGTAGTTTCGACCTGACATTGGGCATCAGCATCAGCGATGCCGCCCGCTTCCACTGCAACCTCAGCGAAGACGGACAAAGCTACGTAAACCTCGAAGGTGGCGGCGACCTGACCCTGCGCATGACGCAACAAGGCGATATGCGCATGACGGGACGCTTCACCGCCAACAGTGGCGAAATGAAATACGCTCTGCCCGTAATTCCGCTCAAATCGTTCGAACTCGTTCAGGGTTCGTCGGTTGAATTTACCGGCGATGTGATGAACCCCACGCTGAACATTGCCGCCAAGGAACGCACCAAGGCAGTAGTCACCGAAAACGACAAACAGCGTTCGGTAGCCTTCGACGTGGGTGTGGCCATTACCAAACCGCTGAACGACATGGGGCTGGAATTTACCATCGAAGCTCCCGAGGACCTGGCCATTCAGAACGAACTGGCAGCCATGTCGGCCGAACAGCGCGGAAAAGCAGCCGTTACGCTCATGGCTACGGGCATGTATATGACCGACGAAAGCATGATGTCGGGTTCAGGCTTCAAGGCGAACAATGCGCTGAATGCCTTCTTGCAAAGCGAAATTCAGAACATTGCCGGTTCGGCACTGAAAACCATCGACATCAACCTGGGCGTCGAAAGCGGAACGGCCGAAACCGGTACTAGCACCACCGACTACTCCTTCCAGTTTGCCAAACGCTTCTGGGGTAACCGCATCAGCGTAATCATTGGCGGTAAGGTGTCGACGGGTGCCGATGCTAAGAACTCGGCCGAAAGTTTCATCAACAATGTGTCGGTGGAATACCGCTTGGACGAAAGCGCCACGCGCTATGTCAAAGTGTTCTACGACCGCAACAGTCAGGACCCCCTCGAAGGACAGCTTACCAAAACGGGAGCCGGTTTGGTGCTGCGTCGAAAAACCGACCGCTTGAGCGAACTCTTCATTTTCAAAAAGAAAAAGCGCAAGCAGTTGCAGCAGGGCGAAAACGCTGCCACCCGGACCCTACCGGCGAACAAACGCGACAAACAGCCGGCTACCGGACTGCCCGCTACTCAGCCGGCGGTACTTCCTAAAAACACCAACCTCGACAAAGCAAAATGATACAATCGCAATATCAAATCAAGCAAATCACGTGGCGCCTGTTTCCAGCCGTTGCCTTTTTGGGCTCGCTGGCGGCCTCGTGGTTCCTCACGGCCTGCTCTACTACCCGTGCCCTGCCCGAGGACGAGCAGCTTTACACGGGTATCGAGAAAATTGACTATAAAGACGACCCTGCCCGAATGCGCAAAAAGAAGTACCGCGATTCGACAGGCGTAATCATTGCCGTGGCCGATGCCGTGCAAGCCGTCGAAAAACTGTTAGACGGGAAAATGCCGAAGAACGTCGATTCGCTCCTTCATGTGAAGCGCGAACTGACCAAAGAGGAAATTAAGGCCCTGAAACAGCTGCAAAAGCAAAACGAAGCCGACTTTGCCACGGCGAAGGAAGAGGTGGAAGCCGTGTTGGCCTATCCGCCCAACAACTCCATCTTTGGTTCGTCGAGCATGAGCTGGCCGTGGAAAATAGGTTTGTGGGTACACAACGAGTTTCACGACAATCAAGGAAAAATTGGTAAATGGATTTTCAAAACCTTCGGCACCGACCCGGTACTCATCAGTTTGGTAAGCCCCGAAATGCGCGCCAAGGTAGCCACAAACACGCTGCATAACTACGGTTACTTCCAGGGCCATGTGGACTACAACATTTTGACGCAGAAAAATCCGAAGAAGGCGCGTGTGAGCTACAGCGTAAAGGCCGGACAGCTTTATCGCCTCGACTCCATTGCCTATAAAGGTTATCCCGCTCGCATCGACAGCATTTTGCGCCTTGACGACCATAACCGCAAACTGCATAGCGGCGATGCGTTCAGCGTCGTAAACCTTTCGGCCGAACAAGTGCGCATTGAAGAACTGCTGCGTAACCACGGCTACTACTTTTTCAATGCTAACTATACCACTTTCCGTGCCGACACACTGATGCGCAAGAACAAGGTGCAACTGCAAGTGCAGCCCGCCCCCGAACGCCCCGAACGTGCCGACCACCCGTGGTACATAGGCCACACCAACATCAACATTCGCGAACGAAGCAACGCACCGCTTGATTCTACCATACGCCGCCGAAATTACACCTTTAATTATTCGGGCAAGAAAATGCCGCTGCGTGCCAATATGTGGCGCCATGCCATTACGCACCGTCGCGGCAAGCCCTACACGCTGCGCGACCAGCAAGTAACCCTTCAGAAATTAGGTTCGATGGGGGTGCTCAGCCAAATGGACGTGAACTACGTGCCGCGCGATACCAGTGCGCAGTGTGATACGCTCGATATTTACGTATCGGCTGTAATGGATAAACTCTACGATTCGACCTTCGAAGTGAACGCCACGATGAAGAGTAACCAGCAGGTGGGTCCCGGTGTGTCGTACGAATTGGCGAAGCGCAATGCTTTCCGTGGTGGCGAAAAAGTGTCGTTCAAGATATTCGGCTCGTACGAATGGCAAACCGGCGCCGGCGCGCAAGGTGGCAATTCATTGCTCAATTCCTACGAACTCGGTACCGAACTGGCCTTAAAGTTTCCGCGCTTTGTGTTTCCCGGCATCAGCCGTCGCCGCATGCGTTTTCCCTCGACGACCGACTTCAAACTCGATGCCGACTGGAAGAACCGTTCAAAGTTCTACAACATGATCAGTCTGGGCTTAGGTGTTACTTACAGCTGGCACCGTCGTGAAAACCTGAAACACGATTTGACGCTGTTCAACCTTGAGTTCGACCGTTTGAACCACACCACACACGAGTTCGACAGCATCATGACTGCGAACCCTGCGCTCTACATTTCCATGCGCGACCAATTTGTTCCCTCTATGTCGTACAGCATGACTTACCAGTCGTCGGCCTCGCGCCGCAACCCCTGGTGGGTGCAACTGACGCTGAAGGAAGCAGGTAACTTAACCTCAGCCATTTACGCCATGACCGGCAAAAAGTTCAATGAAAAGAACAAAGAGCTGTTTGGCAATCCCTTTGCCCAATATGTAAAATTCACGGCTGAGGCTCACAAAACTTTCAAGTTTACCAAAGACGTGCATTTGGCCACGCGCCTGTTTGGCGGCATCATCTACAGTTATGGCAACAGCACGGCAGCCCCCTATGTCGACCAGTTCTATGTGGGCGGTGCCAACAGTATCCGTGCCTTTACCGTGCGCTCCATCGGTCCCGGTTCGTTCCGCCCGGTCGACAGTAAATACGCCTATATGGACCAAACCGGCGACATCAAGTTCGAGGCTAACGCCGAATTACGTGCCCGCTTGTTTGGCGACATTCACGGTGCCATCTTCCTCGATGCCGGCAACGTGTGGACGATGCGCCACGACCCCAAACGTCCGGGTTCGCAGTTCAAGGGTTCCTCGCTCAAGCACATAGCCTTAGGCACGGGTGCCGGTTTGCGCTACGACTTAGACTTCCTCGTGTTGCGCCTCGACTTAGGTATTGCCCTGCATGCACCTTACAAAACGTCGAAATCCGGTTTCTACAACATCGAAAAGTTCAAAGACGGCTTAGGCATACACTTTGCCATCGGCTATCCCTTCTAACTCGCAGCTCCGATAGTCTTGCATAAGCCGCCTATAGGCTTAGGGCTTCCCCAAACGAACAACAAAAAATCCCCGTTTCTTCTTTTACTCCTTGGTTAGGGAGTTGGGAAGAAACGGGGATTTTGTTTAGAAAGTGTTTCAAGTCAAAAGGAGTCGATGTGCCGCATACAAAATACAGGTGCAGCAATCGTCCGGGAGAGTAGCAAAAAGGCATTTGTGCGTAGCATTTGGCTGAGCCTTCGGTTTGCACTGACATTGCACTCGCGAAGTCAGGCTTCACCTCAGCATTGATAAGCCGCACTTTAGCCTAAACGGATGAAAAAACAGTATTCCTTATTTATTCATTCAGCGTTCTTTGACATAATGTTACCACAGAAAGTAAGGCAGGTAGGCCTGTCTGAAACCCCTGATGCGTCGTTGGGTTTTACCCTACGCTTTTGCGACTGAACTAATCGTCCTCTCTTAGGTACACCACATCGTGGCACAATTACTTGCGCAACTTGATGCACGCCCAACCATCGAGCACACGCTCATCAGTGAGCGTCAGCCCCTGGCGTTCAGCTTCGGCCACCAGTTGAGGCACGTCTGTGTCGTAGAAACCACTCATATATATATGTGCACCCGGCTTCATGCAAGCCACATAATATTTCAAGTCGTTGAGCAAAATGCCCAAGTTGATATTGGCAATCACCAAGTCGAACGGACCGCGTCCCTCCAGACTCAAAGCATTGCCCAGTTCCACATCGATGCCATCCAAATGGTTCAAGTCAATGTTCTCGCGCGAGTTGTTTACGCACCATTCGTCCACATCAATAGCCAAACAATGCTTAGCCCCACGCATACGGGCTAAAATGGCCAGGATGCTGGTGCCGCAGCCCATGTCGAGCACCTCAAGCCCATTCAAGTCATCCTCGAGCAGGCGGCTGATCATTTGCGAAGTAGTGGCATGGTGTCCTGTGCCAAACGACATCTTCGGGTTAATCGTGATGCTGTATTCAGCCTGCGGCACATTTTCGTGAAACGTGCTGGCAATGACGCAGCGTCCGTCTACCACGAGCGGTTGGAAATAATTCTTTTCCCACTCCTCGTTCCAGTCCTTATCTTCAGCCTCGACCATTTCGTAGCTGATGGTCACTTCCGGCAGCGGAAACTGTTCAACCACTTCGCGCAATGCCTCCTCGTCGTAAAGCGCCTTTTGAATGTAGCAGTGAAATTGTCCTGCATCTGTCAGTTCAGCCATTTCGGGTGCCTCAGGGTTAGCCGCACGTTCCGTAACGGGGCGGTCGAGTTCGTTGGTATGAACAAAACTGTCGAAACCTATTTCGACTAGCATAGCCGACAATACATCGTGCACAGCCTCGTTCGCCGGCTGCGTGTTAAACGTAAATTCCAAGTATTGCATAGTTCATCAATTCGTTGTATGGGGTAATCCCCCAAGTTAAAAAGTAGGGTACAGCTGAGAAGTTATCATCGCAAATCGGATTTTAACACTCGCTGATGAAGCTGAATTTCAAGTTAAACAGTCTCCTTATCGGCAAAGTTACCCACAATCTTGCAATAAAATGTAGTTATTTGGTTTTTTCTGTTTAATTTTGCAACATTCTTATATCGGAAAAACACCCCGACTAAAACAGTAGAAAGTAAATTCATTTTCTAACTTTATATTATTTTCATTTTCACTATGGATTGGTTTCAATCTCTATTTGTCGCAACCGATTCTGTAGCCCATATTGTGTTGCTCTATGCCCTAGTTATTGCTCTGGGTGTAGGACTTGGTAAAATCAAGTTCGGCAGCATTTCTTTAGGGGTTACCTTCGTGTTGTTTGCGGGCATTGTCGTGGGTCACATTTACAATGCCATGGGCATTCACGATCCCGATGGTGGTTTTGCTTGTCCCGCAAAAGTAATGACGTTCATTCAGGACTTTGGTCTGATATTGTTCGTCTATTGTATTGGCCTTCAGGTAGGTCCGGGTTTCTTCCAGTTGTTTAAGAAGGGCGGCTTGCAGATGAACCTCATCACCGTAGGCATCGTGTTGCTCAACGTCGTCACCATGTTGGCACTTTACTATTTGGTGTTCGACACTTCTGACCCCACCTCCTTGCCAATGGCCGTTGGTGTGCTGTATGGTGCAGTAACTAATACTCCCGGTTTAGGTGCAGCTCAGGAAGCCATTACCACTCTTGGCATCAACATGGGCGGACAGAACATTGCATCGGGTTACGCCTGTGCCTATCCCTTGGGTGTAGTCGGCATTATTGCTGCTACCATTGCCATTCGCTACATTTTGCGCATCAAGCTCGAAGAAGAAGAAGAGCAAATTCGCCATTCACAGGAGGACGACCCCCATGCCAAGCCTTACCACATGTCGTTGCGTGTGGAAAATGCTGCACTTGAAGGTAAAACCTTTGGTCAGCTCACCGAGTTCCTTGGCCGTACCTTCGTTTGTACGCACTACAAGCACGGCGATGAAATTTTCTCGCCCAACAAAGAAACCAAACTCAGCGTTGGCGACGAAATGAACGCTGTTTGTGCCGAAGACGACGCTGAAGCTGTGATTGCCTTTATCGGTAGCAGCATCGAAGTGGACTGGCAAGCTGAAAAGTCGCCTATCATTTCAAAGCGAATCCTTGTGACACAGCCCGAAGTAAACGGAAAGACCTTCGGACAAATGCACTTCAGCACCATGCACGGTGTGAACGTTACGCGTATCACCCGTACGGGTATGAATCTGTTTGCCGACAATTCGCTCCGCATTCAGATTGGCGACCGCCTCATGGTCGTGGGTCCTGAGGACTGCGTAACGCGCGTTGAACGCCTTTTGGGTAACTCTATCAAACGCCTTGACCACCCCAACGTAGGTGCCATTTTCCTGGGTATCCTCGTTGGTATCGTCTTTGGTAGCATTCCCTTCCAGTTCCCCGGCATGGCCACGCCCCTCAAGTTAGGTTTGGCAGGTGGTCCGCTCATCATCGCCATTCTCGCCGGTTGCTATGGCTACAAGTTCCACCTCGTGACTTACACCACCACCTCGGCTAACCTTTTGCTGCGCGAAATCGGTTTGATTCTCTTCCTTGCCTCAGTAGGTATCAAGGCAGGTTCAAACTTCTGGTCGACCGTAGTTGAAGGCGACGGTATAACCTACGTTTGGGTAGGTTTCCTTATCACCGTCATTCCCTTGCTCATCATGGGCACCATCGGCCGTTTGAAGTTCAAGCTCAATTATTTCACGCTCATGGGTGTGATTGCCGGTTCAACGACCGACCCCCCTGCACTGGGCTATGCTAACCAAACTGCCAACAACGATGCAGCATCCGTAGGTTACTCCACGGTTTACCCCTTGGCCATGTTCCTGCGAATCCTTGTAGCGCAATCCATTATTCTGTTCCTCTGTTAAACACAGCTGAACACACTGATTTAAAAATTACAGACACCGACAGCACAACACTGCCGGTGTCTGTTTTTTGGGGGTGGGTACTCACTCAAATGAAAATGGCGCAACACGCGGGAATGCAGCCCATGTGTTGCGCCATGTTTTTTTAAAAAACGAGATGAAGGCACTCAGTGCCGGTTGGCTGTTTACTTTTTGCCATACATCTGGTCGTAGTACTTTTGATAATCGTCGCCACTCACCGCCTCAATCCAGGCATGGTTTTCCAGGTTCCAGCGAATGGTTTTTACGATACCCGTTTCAAAGTCCGTTTCAGGATACCAGCCCAAGTCTGCTTTGATTTTCGATGGGTCGATGCCGTAGCGTTGGTCGTGTCCCAAGCGGTCCTTCACAAAGGTAATCAAGTCCTCGTTAATCCAATCAACGCTGATGTTGCCCTCGGCATCGCGTTCCTGCTTTTTGAGCAAGGTGCGGAATTTCGGTTCGGCCAGCATCAAGTCGTGGATGGTGCGGATAATGATTTTTACAATCTGAATGTTCTGACGTTCGTTGTGTCCGCCCACATTGTAAATACATCCGTTTTCGCCCTGGTTAATCACCATGTCGATGGCCTTGCAGTGGTCTTCGACGTAGAGCCAGTCGCGCACGTTTTCGCCCTTACCGTAAACAGGCAGCTTTTTGCCTTCGAGAATGTTGTTGATAACCAGCGGAATCAACTTTTCGGGGAACTGGTAGGGGCCGTAGTTGTTTGAGCAGCGCGTAATGCTCACCGGCATGTGGTAAGTGTCGCGGTAGGCACAAACAAAGTGGTCGGCCGACGTTTTCGACGCACTGTAGGGGCTGTGCGGGCAAAGCGGCGTTTCCTCCGTGAAATAGCCTTCGGGGCCGAGCGAGCCATACACCTCGTCGGTCGAAACCTGGTGGAAACGTACACCCGGACGCCAGGTGGGGTAGCCGTGTTCGTCGCGCCCCATCACCCATGCTGCGCGAGCCGCATCGAGCAAGTTCTGCGTACCAAGGATATTGGTGTTGAGGAACAGCTGGGGATTCTCAATGCTGCGGTCCACATGGCTTTCGGCAGCAAAGTTAACCACCACATCAAAGCGGTAGTCGGCAAACAGACTGTCGACAAGCGCGCGGTCGCAAATGTCGCCTTTCACGAAAAAGCAACGCTCATTGTCGATGTCGCCGGCAATGGTTCCCAGATATCCGGCATAAGTGAGCAAATCGAGCACCACAATGCGCACATTGTCGTATTTGCCCAACATGTACTTCACGTAGTTGGCGCCGATAAAACCGGCAGCACCTGTCACTAAATATGTTTTCATTGAATCTGATTGATATTTTTGTTTGGATAAGGCTTGCTTCGATTGCCAAAATCGAGCTTTGCCTTTGAAGGAGAATGCAGAATTATGAAAGGGAACCTTCGTAATGCTGAGCCACGAGGTTCGTAAGGTCAATAAATTCAGCCACACTGAGTTGTTCGGGGCGGCGCGTCAGCAAGGGTTGAGCCAAAAACTCTGTATGATTCGGAGCAGCCCCTTTGCAGCGCTGGTCGAGTTCGGCCAACAGCGGCTTGATAGAGCCACGCATCATTTTACGTCGCTGATTGAAAGTGGTTTTCACCACGCGGCGCAGCAAATCCTCGTCGCAGCCGGGGTGTTCCACCTCGTTGCGCGTCATGCGCACCACCGCGCTTCGCACCTTGGGCGGCGGATTGAATACCCCCGGTTCAACCGTAAACAAGTAGTCGACCTTGTAATACAGTTGCACCAGCACACTCAGTATGCCGTAGGCCTTGCATCCCGGCGAAGCCGCCAGACGCTCAGCCACCTCTTTCTGAATCATGCCCGTGCAGCAAGGAATGAGGTTGCGGTAATCGAGCATTTTAAAGAAAATCTGGCTACTGATGTTGTAAGGATAATTGCCCGTCAGTACGAAAGGCCGTCCTTCGAAAGTATGCTCCAGATGCATTTTCAGAAAATCGTCTTCGATAATCTGATTTTCGAGCGAAGGAAAATGTTCGCGAAGGTAAGCCACGCTTTCAAAGTCGATTTCGACCACCTTCAACTCTCTGTCCTTGGTTACAAGATACTGTGTCATCACCCCCATGCCCGGACCAACTTCGAGTACCGGAATGTCAGGACAGGCATCCACCGTGTCGGCAATGGCTTGAGCCGTGGGTAAATGCGTAAGAAAGTGTTGACCAAGAAATTTTTTGGGACGTACGGACTTCATCTGAACTATTTTTTCTACTTTTGCTGTTGTGAAGATTGGTTATACCTTAGCAAAGCTTTCGAAATGAGTTTTCGAAGCCCCGCATGGGTTAGCACAAACTTGGCACTAACGATATTGCAGCAATATTGCCACTCAAGGATGGTGCAAAGGTAAGAATTTATTTCATTTACAAGCAGAAGTTGCAAATTATCTTAATAAGTCTGCCCTTTCTTTTCACTGATTACCACCACCTCGGGTCCCGCTTGCCACAGACGCCCTATCCCTGTGCCTTGCTCACGGCTGCCTGATTACCGAAGAAATACTTAACTCATTGAAACATTTAATTAAACTTACCCTACAAATCGTGCTGCCCTTTTTGCTCGGACTGAGCATTCTGTGGTGGATGTATCGAGGCACCGACTGGACCGATTTTTTTCAGTGCGTCACCAACGAGATGCACTGGTCGTGGATGTTGCTGTCGCTTCCTTTCGGCATATTGCCGCAGATGGCGCGCGCCTGGCGTTGGAAAATGTCGCTCGAACCTTTGGGTGAAAAGCCGCGCCGCAGCACTTGCGTCGATGCCATATTTCTGTCGTATGCAGCCAGTTTGGTCATTCCGCGCGTGGGCGAAGTAACCCGTTGCGGCACACTGAAAAAGTGCGACGGCGTGTCGTTTACCAAATCGCTCGGAACCGTTGTTACCGAACGCCTGGTCGATTCGCTCTTCATGCTGCTGTTCACGGGCATTGCCTTTGTTTCGCAGCTGCCGCTTTTCTTGCTGTTTCTGGATAAAACCGGAACCAACCTCGAAGGCATACTCAGCCGCTTTACCGGCACAGGCTATCTGGTCACGGCACTTTGCGTCGTTACAGCCCTTGTGGCAGCCTGCGTACTCATGCGCCGCTATGCCCTGTTTCGCAAGGGCAAAAACATGCTTCACGAAGTGTGCGAAGGCATCATGTCGTTGCGCAATGTGAGCAACCTCCCCCTTTATCTGTTCTACAGTTTACTGATATGGGTGGGCTATTTCCTACATTTTTACATTGCCTTTTTCAGTTTCGACTTTACCTCGAACATCGGTCTTTGGGCAGCCCTGCTGTCGTTCTGCGTCGGCACATTTGCCGTGCTTGTGCCCACCCCCAATGGAGCCGGCCCCTGGCACTTTGCTGTGAAAACGATGCTCGTGATTTACGGTGTGGCCGAACCCAAAGCCATACTTTTTGTACTCGTGGTGCATACCATTCAAACCGCGCTCGTGGTGTTGCTCGGCGTATTTGGCTGGATAAGGCTCAATCTGCGTCCGAAAGTGCAAAAGCCGCAGCGAGCCAATTTCACCCCGACTACCCATGAAACCCTGACTACAAACCCTTAAATATATTGACAATTTATGAGCGAAATTGCTAATCTGCAACCGCAGGCCATTTGGAAAAACTTTTACCTGCTCACACAGGTTCCCCGTCCTTCGGGACACTTGGAAAAAGTACAGAAATTCCTTCTCGACTGGGCTAAGGAGAAAGGCATCACTGCCTTCCAGGACGAGGCCGGAAACATCATTATGCGCAAGCCGGCAAGCCCCGGTATGGAAAATTGCAAATATGTGACGCTGCAGGGACACATGGACATGGTGCCCCAAAAGGCTAAGGACAGCACGCACAATTTTGAAACCGACCCCATCGAAACTTTTATCGACGGTGAATGGGTAAAGGCCAAGGGCACGACCCTCGGTGCCGACGACGGTATGGCTGTGGCCACCATCATGGCTGTGATGGAGGACAACACGCTGAAGCACGGACCTATCGAAGGCTTTATCACGGCCGACGAAGAAACCACCATGCACGGTGTGAACCACATGAAGGGCGAAACCCTTGAGGGCGACATCCTCCTGAACCTCGACAACGAAACCGAAGGCGAAATGATTATCGGTTCGGCAGGTGGTGTGAACATGAACGCTACACTCGAATACCAGGAAGTTGAGGCTGAAGCCGATGATGCTGCCGTAAAGGTGACGCTGCACGGACTGCTCGGCGGTCACTCAGGTCTTGAAATCAACGAAGGACGCTGCAATGCCAACAAGGCTATGGCTCGCCTCGTGCAGGATGCCGTTGCCAACTTCGAAGCTTGCCTTTCGGAATGGAAGGGCGGCAACATGCGCAATGCCATTCCGCGCGAAACCGAAGTGGTGCTGACGCTCCCGAAGGAAAACGTTGAGGCTTTCAAGGAAGCTGTGGCTGAATGGAAGCAAACCTTTACCGACGAGTACGGAACGGTTGAAAAATCGCTTCAACTCACCGTCGAAGACGTGGCTTGCCCCAAAATGATTGTGCCTGCCGAAATTCAGGACAACCTCATCAATGCCCTCTGTGCTGCACACAACGGTGTGTTGCGTTTCATTCCCGAAGTACCCAGCATTGTTGAAACCTCGTCAAACCTGGCCATTGTCGAGATTGCCGGTGGTAAAGTTCGTTTCCTCATCCTTATCCGCTCTTCACGCGACAGCATGCGCGAATGCTGCGCCGAAACCCTCGAAAGTGCCTTTGCCATGGCCGGCATGAAGGTGGAACTCAATGGTGCATATCCCGCATGGCAGCCCAATCCCCACAGCGAAATCGTGGAACTCATGAAGGGTATCTACAGCGAACTCTTCAACAAGGAAAACCGCGTGCAGGTAATTCACGCCGGATTGGAATGCGGTGTTATCGGTGCCCTTCGTCCTCACATGGACTTGGTGAGCTTCGGTCCTACGCTCCGTTCGCCCCACACGCCCAACGAGCGTTGCCACATTCCCAGCGTAGCTAAGTACTGGGATTTCGTGAAGACGATTCTCGAACGTATTCCTCAGAAGTAATCCGTTCCTACTTATTTTAATGCGTTAACGCGCAGTGCCTTTTGCCCCTCGTACGGGGGTGCAGGCACTGCGCGTTTTTTTTGTGTGGCAACTTGCCAATGTCTTCGCTACTTTCGGACAGCCTTTTGTGTGGAGCAGAAAATAGCTGATGGCTTTAAGAACTGATTTAATAAATGTAAAACGAAAAAGTGGGCTATTTCGTGGGTGGGACACAGCGACAAGCGTTTTTGAGTCCGACTTTGGTGTAATTCAGAAAGCGCTGATTATCAATAGTTCCGAAATTGTCAGAACTAGCTCGGAACTAATTCAAACTGGCTCGGAACTAATTTCAACAAGCTCGGAACTAATTTCAACTAGATTGGAAGAAATTTCAACTAGATTGGAAGAAATTTCAACAAGCTCGGAATAAATTATGCCGACAGGCTGAACGGGGGCTGAACCGACGGTTGGAAGCAGGCATGTAGGACTTTTGTTTTTAACTGCATTTCACCTTTTAGCGCGTTCGTCAGTTAACATTTGCGTCAGGAAATCGGCACTGCTAAGAGGGGGACGAAAAATCCCGTTCTGTGACGTAATGCACAGAACGGGATTGTATGTAAGGGGAGGGAATCAGTCCGTTATTCGGCTGTACGGCAACAGTGCCGTAGCTCAATGATTACGGACGGATGTCCATTTCGTCGATGGCATAGCCCGCGCCGCCGAATTTGTCGAGAATGAAAAGAACGAAGCGGATGTCGACGTTGATGCAACGCTGCAGGGCAGGGTTGAACTTGAGGTCAGACGAGAGCGATTCGATGTTGCCGTCGAAAGCCAAACCGATGAGTTCGCCCTTGGCATTGAGCACCGGTGAACCCGAGTTACCACCCGTGATGTCGTTGTTCGAAAGGAAGCAAGTGGGCAGTTTGCCATCGGGACGTGCATAGCGGCCAAAGTCCTTGGCATTGTAAAGCTTGCGCAAGCGTTCGTTGATGAAGTAGTCCGACTCCGTTTTGCTTTCCTTTTCAAACATACCGTCGAGCACCGTCTGCCAGTTGTAGTGAACGGCATCGCGCGGCACGAGGTCGCAAGCATGACCGTAAGTCATACGCAGCGTAAAGTTAGCATCGGGAGCCTTCGACCAGTCGTACATTTCGCACAAGCCACGCACATAAATTCGGTCGAGCGCAGCACGCTCGTGGTTGTAGCGCTTGTTGGCCTGCGAGAACACTGAATGGATAAAGCCTTCGAGTTCCTTGGCGTTCACGTAGAGCGGATCATTCTTCAGCATATCAGCCTTGCCCGTAGCAAGCGCCTTAGCCAGGCGGGCACTGTCAGTAAATACCGACTGGGCAAAGAGTTCGTTCATGTTGCGATTCGTGTAGCTCGGTTTGCGGTTGAGCTTGTTGTACTTGGCATAGAAAGGCATGAGCAAGTTCATCTTGTTAGCCTCTACTTCAAGTCCCTGCTTCGTGGTGAGCTTGCCGGCAGTCAGTATTTCCGTCATAGCCTTGAGCAGTTGCTGCTTGCTGGCCTCAATGTCCTTTTGCTTACCGCTTTCGAGTGCGCCGAGGTATTTTTCAACCAAGTCAGTCGGCACCTGCAAACGCTGGTTCAGCAAGGTGATGCGCAGGAGCGAAAGGTCGTGAACCGTGTCGGCGTAAGCAGCGCAGAGTTCCTCGATGCGTTCGATAACGCCATCGTATTCAGCCTTGCCACTCTGCTTGGCAAACTGGCGGAACTGATTTTCTTCAGCCTTTTTCTGACCGATAAGGTCAATTTTTTCAACAGCCTCGTTCATACCGCCAAAGTTCTTGACCATGTTGCCCCAGCTGGCGTAGTCATCTTCAAGGAGCAGACGCAGTTCGTCGCTCTGGTCCATGAGTTTCTTGTAGAAAGCCAGGAGCGGATTGCCGGCCAATACCATCGGCGCATTGGTGCTTTCGCAGCGCAGTTTCACTTCGGCTGCCGTGAGGTAGCGCGTTGTGGTGCCGGGGAAGCCCATAATCATGGTGTACTCGTTGGCCTTCGGTCCGCCCAATGAAACAGGCAGGTATTTCTTAACCTTCAAGGGCACGTTGTTGGGGCTATAAGGAGCAGGGTCGCCGTTTTCGTCGGCATAGATGCGGAACATGTTGAAGTCGGCATTGTGGCGCGGCCACATCCAGTTGTCGGTGTTACCGCCAAACTGACCAATGTTGAAGGGGGGAGTAGCCACGAGGCGGATGTCCTGGAACGTCTGTTCGTAGAACATATAGAACTGGTTGCCGCCGAAGAAAGGAACGATGCGCACGTTTATGCCCTTCTTTTTTCTCAAATCGCTCTTTTTCAGCAGTTTTTCGGCAATGGGCTGCAGAAAGCCCTGACTTTGTTCGGTGTAAATGTCGGCCTTAGTCTTTTTAGCAGCTTTGTTTACCTCTTCAGTCACATCTACGATGCGCAGAACAAAGGTAAACGTCAGGCTTTCGGGCGTGCGGAGTTCTTCGCTTTGCTTGGTAGCAAAGTAGCCATCCTTCATGTAGTCGTGGCCAATGCCGCTCATTTCGTGAACGTAGCTAAAGCCACAGTGGTGGTTGGTCAGAATCAAACCGTTCGGGCTAACCACTTCGCCGGTACATCCACCGCCGAAAATACCTACACACTCGCGCAATGAAGGCGACGTTTCGCTATACAAAGCTTCGGGCGGCAGTTGCAGTCCGGCCTTGCGCAGCGAGTCCTCCAGGTGCTGCTGCTTCATGAGTTTCAGGAGCCACATACCCTCGTCGGCACGGGCACCGGTGAGGCTCAGCATCAGAGCCAATCCTAAAAGAAATACTTTTTTCATTGAGTAAAAAGGATAAAAAAATTGATTATGTGGGCAAATTTACAGATTTTCGGCGGAATAATCGTGCATTTGTCTGAATTTAAGCCCTTTTTTGCGTCAAAAGCAAGGTAGTTTGTGTTACCTGTTGTCAGCCCCATGCCCGTTGCAGTGGTGCCTTGTTGGGCGTTTGGCGCATTGGCTGTTATGTTTTTTTTGAAAAAAAATATGGGAAGCCCTCACATACGGAGAGCTTCCCATATCATATTTAAGTGTAGCGGAAGAATCGCAGCGCACTCGGCGCATTCGGAGCGATTCTCACAGCGTTCATACTTGTTGCACCACTTAGAAAGTCAAGCGGAAACCAACCTGAGCGTGCCAGCGTGAACCGATGTCGCTCTTGTTAGGCTTGTTGCTGCCGTTGTAAGTGTAGGTAGCCACGCGGTTGCCGTTAGCATCGTTGCTTACAGAAGCCACCTTGAGCGGAGAGTAGTTCCAGTCAACGCTGTAGGTGCGACCCCACTTCTTGTTGAGCATGTTGGTGAAGTTGAGGATGTCGCAGGTAAATTCGAGTTTACCGATGCCCTTGATGTTGTGGATGTTTTGCGAAATGTGCAAGTCAATCTGGTGTTCCCACTTCGACAAGTTCGAGTTGCGTTCAGCAAACTGTCCGCGGTGCTCCTTGGCATAGTCGTCGGCCAAAATCCATGAACGGAAGGCTTCGCGGTTCTGTTCAGCCGTCATGTTCTTGGTGGCAGCAAACTGCATGAGGTTCAATTCTTCGTCGGTAGGGATGTAGAGCAGTGAGTTGCCCGTAGCGCCGTCGCCGTTGAAGTCGGTTTTGCTGGCGTCAGACATGGTGAGGCTGTAGCGTGAACCAGAGAATGCGTTGTAAACCAAAGCCACGTTCGTGCTCATCCAACCGTTGAGGTATTTGGGCGAGGTGTAGCTAACCTGCAAGAGGATGCGGTGAGGAATGTCGAATTTCGAGAAGCCGAGTTCGCCCTTCGAGTTTGAATCGACTGACGAGTTCTTCTGCCAGTTCGAAAGGGCAACCGATGACTTACCGTCGTTAACCGACTTGGCACGGCTGAAGGTGTAGCTGGCTGTGAGGTCCAGACCAAAGTCGAACGATTTTTCCAAACCGGCGCTGATGGCGTAGGTGTAACCCTTGTTGGTGTTCTTCAGGTTGATGATTGAAGAGTAGCTGCTCTTTTCGATGTTGTAGAGCGGAGCGGCAGCAGCTTCAACACCGGGCACAGCGTAAGCCTTCTTGCCCGTTGATGAAAGTGCAAGGTTCTCGAAGAACACGTTGTTGAGCGTCTTGGTGTAAATACCTTCGAGGGTGAATTTCACGTCGCCCGGCAACTTCTGTTCCAAAGCGAGGTTAGCACGCAGTGCCTGCGGATACTTGAAGTCGTCTGAAACCGTAGCGATGGCGGGGTTGCCAGCCTTACCGTTGGCAGCAGCGTCGTTCACAGCCTGCATGGGGTTCTTGGCATATTTGCCCAATGAAGGAACGTCCTTACGAACGGTTACGTCCTTCAACTCCATACCGGTGTTGTTGAATGCGTTTGAAAGCCAAACGAAGGGAACGCGGCCGGTGAAGATACCTACACCACCACGAATGAGCGTGTTGTGTGCGTTGTCGGCATACCAGTTGAAGCCCAGACGGGGCGAAACGAGCACCTTGGCACCCGGCATTTCGCCTACCTTAACGCCAAAGCCCTTCGAAGCCGAATATTCGTTGAATGCAGGGTTCGTCGTTGGGTTGTTGAACACCACGGGGATGTCGATGCGCAAGCCCAACGTAGCGTTGAAGTTGCGGTTTACGTTCCACTTGTCCTGTGCGTAGAAACCGAATTGTCCGGCTTTGAGGTCGGGCGCATACTTCGTGTTACCGTTGGTGAGCGAAGGATCGGTGTATTTGTACACAAACTTCGAGGGGTTGTCGGCCAGGAAGTCTTCGAGTGAGTCGAAGTACCATGAACCGTTGGCAGCCTGAATGAAGAGGTTGCTGATTTTGTAGAACTCGTTGTGCGTACCGAACGTAAAGGTGTGGTCGCCCTTGTACCATGACAAGTTATCCTCGAGTGAGTAGATGTCCTGGTTCAGCTTGTTGGCACCCGAAGAGTATTCAGTACCGATGTTACCCGTGATGTTCGAAGCCGTACCGTCGGTGCTAACCAAGTTGTAAATCTGTACCGTCGGACCCTGGTAGGGCACTTCGCGCTGGTCGCGAACGAAGGTGGTTGAGAAACGCAACTCGTTGAAGATTTCGTCGGTGAAGCGCGAGTTCAATTCGGCTACGACAGAGTTCGTCTTGTTCTTCTGGCGGTAGCTTGAATTGTTGAAGGTAAAGCGGTTGGTACCAACACCGTACTTATCGTCGAACGAGTCGTTGTGCTGGTAGCGCAAAGCCAGTTTGTGCTGGTCGTTGATGTTCCAGTCTACACGAGCCAACAAACCGAACGATTTGTTATCTACGTTGCGCGGACCGAAACTTTCGCCAATGCCCGTCAGATGTTCGAACTGGTCGGCAATGGTTTGTGCCGTAGCTTCCGACAGGTAGTTGGCGGCATATCCCGGGTAAATGCTGGTCGGGTAGCTCTGCTTTTTACCTTCGGCGCTGATGAAGTAGAAGAGTTTATCCTTGATAAAGGCACCGCCCAAAGTTCCGCCGTAGGTACGGTCGAACTGTTGAGAGAGCGGATCCTTGATGTCGTTTTTCAGTGCGCTGTGCTTGCCGTACATGCTCTGGTTGTTGAAGAACGTGTAGGCCGAAGCGTGCGTTTGGTTCGTACCCTGCTTCGTAACCACGTTGATGGCACCGCCGGTGAAACCACTCTGGCGTACGTCGAAGGGAGCAACAACCACCTGCATTTCCTGGATGGCATCGATTGAGATGGGGTTGGCACTGGTCTGACCACCGTTCGTACCGCTACCGGCCAAACCGAACACGTCGTTCATTACCACACCGTCGATTTGGAAACTGTTGTAACGGTTGTTCGAACCTGCAAACGTGATACCGCCGTCTTTGTTCGTCATGGCCATCGGGCTGTTCTTAGCCAGGTCATATACGTTGCGGTTAACGGTCGGCACGTTCTGTATCTGTTCGAGGTTGAAGTTTTCAGAAGCTCCACCCTTTTGCTTGCGCTGACCCGTAACGGTTGCTTCGCTCAAAGTGTTTTCCTTGGGGCTAATTTGCACGTTGATGGGAGTGGGGTTGCCCAGTTCAAGATAGAGCTTGTCGTAGCTCTTCTCGCCATAGCCCAGGTAGTTGATGCGCATCGTGTAAGGTCCGCCCGGACGCATACCCTGCAGGGTGTAACGGCCGTCCTTGTTGGTAACGGTGCGGTAGCGGGTACCCGAAGGGGTGTGAACAGCCATTACCGAAGCACCGATAACGGGTTGGTTGTTCTCGTCCACTACCTGACCATTGATGGCTGAAGTAGTTACTTGTGCACTGGCGCAAACGGCAAAGGCCGGAGCGGTAAGTGCGGCTAATAAAAATTTAGAAAACTGATGCATACTTCTAAAAAAATAGAATGTTGATACAAAAACGTGCTTGCCTAATAATTGTATATAAGCCAGAATAACTGAAAATCAGTAGTTTTCTTTTACACGTTTGCGTTTTTATATTTTTGTTGCTTCAAATATACTGCAAAGTTACACCCAATTTTTCATACCTCAACTATTAAATCATGAAAAAATGGATAAAAAAGAGATACGATGCGGTGTACTCCTTTCAATAACTTGTGAGAAACAGTGTTAAAATTTATAGAGACTCGCATTTGAAAACCCCTAAATCTTCAGTTTAGGGGATGAAAAA
>ENA-ORNF01000474-ORNF01000474.1-human-gut-metagenome-genome-assembly--contig:-NODE-474-length-41102-cov-6.381197_pt1 | contig 41102 bp, 37 predicted proteins | sample MGYA00242110_ERZ509012 | MGnify/ENA primary metagenome ERZ509012 (study PRJEB26280, sample SAMEA2338714) | human gut metagenome | biome: human gut; feature: human-associated habitat; material: faeces...
TATTTATTTATATAATATAATTTGCATAGTAAGACATATTATGATAAAATAAACTAGGTTTGTTATTTACTAAAGAGAAAGGACTTTTAATGAAAAATAAAAAAGGATTCACTTTAGTGGAATTAGTTGTCGTTGTTGCCATAATAGGCATATTAGCAGGTATTTTAATACCTAATTTAGTTGGTTATATTAATAAAGCTGAAAAAGCTAGTGCTGAGCAAGAAGTAACACCCTATGTTACAGCATTTCAATCATGGCTTGTAGAAAAAGATCGCTTAGGTTATAACAAAGGTTTAACACTAACGAAGACAAGTGATACAAGTATTGATTCTTCAAAACAATATTATAAGTTAGATGAAGAAAAAAATAGATATGTGAAAGTTAAGAATCCAACATCTGGTGCTCTAAAAGATTATTATCAAGTACTAGAACCAGAAAGAAGCTTTACACAATATTGCACCGAAGAACTAGGATTAAGACTAGATGGTGATATTTATGTTTTGAGTAAATCTGGTGTATATAATGGATTTGAATATTATTCTAACAATAATTCATATTTAGTTACATATAATAATGTTGATGGTAAAATAACTGTTGCAAAAGAAAGTTAAATAAAAAAGGTCAATTAGTACTACTGACAGTACTAGTTGACTTTTATTCTTTAATTTCAAAAAAATCTTTGAGAAAGTAATATACTCCGTGTTCACTTACGCTTTTGGTTATATATTTGGCATTCTTTAAAAGATCCTTATGAGAATTTGCCATAGCTACGCTAATGTTAACATTTTCGAATAATTCGATGTCATTGTGACCATCGCCTATTGCTATGGTCTTTTCAAAAGGAATTTTGTAATAGTTAATGATTTGTTTTATACCATTTCCTTTTGTTGTTAGAGGATTGTAAACCTCACTTACACAATATTTCTCATCTTCCCAAAATCTAATTTTCAACTTTCCGTTATATGTTTTATTAATATATTTTTCAAGAATTTCTTCAGTTCCATTTTTTGAAAAAATTATTGCACCATTAGGATCTCCAGTTAAGATGTCTCGAAAATTACCGATGTGTAAATTACCACCATCTAAATGAAGATAAGGATTAATTTCATCTTCCTTTCTATACAAGAAGATTTCATCTTCAATTTCACAAAATATGTTAGTTATAACATCTTTATTATCTTCTAATATCTTGATTACTATTTCCTTTGGTACAGTTATCATGTTTTTTTCAAAATTTGTATCACTTGGATGATGAACTAAAGCTCCATTGTAATTAATTATAGGTGTGTTTAAACCTAAAATATCATAATAATATTTACTAGAGCGAAATGGTCTTCCCGTAGCAATTACTATTGTATTATCTTTGGCTAGTTTTTTTAGTAGATCAAAGCTTAATTTATCGTAATTATCAAATCCTTGAATGAGCGTTCCATCTAAATCTATTGCAATTAAATATCCTTTTTTCATAATGTTTATCCTTTTCTTTTATAATATAATAACATATTCTTTTATAAAAGGAAATAAAAAAATTACAGAAAATAACAAAAACTGAATAGTGTGTGATTAAATGAAAAATGAAGTCTTTATGACTTGTTTTTTTATTGATTTTAGTGTAAAATAAATAAGAGGAAAGGAGTAATTATGATTCTAAGTTTTACAGAAAGCGTGCAAGAATATTTTCATAAATTAGGTAATGCTTCATTCGTTGATTTTATCCCTTTTATTATAGGAATAGTTATAGGATTTGCTTTATGCTTCTTGATATACTTATTAGTTTTTGTTATTTCTATAAAAAAAGATAGCAAAAATATAAGTGATAGCGAAACAAATGAAATAAGCGATGAAGAAATAAGAATAATTATTGAAAATTGTAAAAACAAATATAAAGAAGAAGTTTCTTCGAAGAAAACTAGTGAAAAGTTAACCGATCTTAAGTCAATGTCATGGGATTTAATTAATGATATTGCAAGAACATATTATCCTAATTCTCAATATCCTTTATTTGAATTGTCAATAGAAGAACTTATAAGTTTAGATTATTATATAATGAAAAGAATTGAAAAAATCTTTTCTGGTAAAGTTTTATCAAAAGTAAAGAAAATGAAGATTTCTTCGATTGCTCATTTACTTGATATGAAGAAGAAATATGATGAAAATAGGATAGTCAAGGCTACAGAAAAAATGAAGATTAAACCTGTTGCGAAAGGATTGTGGACGGCTTTGAATTTTTTAAACCCAGTTTATTGGGTCAAAAAATTAATGTTTGATATTCCCTATAATATGATTGTTAATAAAATTTCTTCAACAATTATAGAAGTTATAGGTGTAGAAACAAGTAATATATATAGTAAAAAAGCCTTTAAAGAAGAAGATATCGAAACAAATAAGGCAATAAAAGAAATTGAAAAAATGATAGGAGAAGAAAAAAATGACTAAAAAAAGAAATTTCGTAATCGCAAGAATTGATGATGAACCAGAACAAAAGAAACCCCAAAGCAAATTTGTTTCGCCATATGGAGGCTCTAAAACTAAGGATGAAGTCGTATATCCCCATGTAAGATATGGAAATGGTGGCAAACAATATGAGGGCTTGGATACAAAAAAAGATGATCTTAAAATAATTTCTCCAGATAATATTAAAGATAATAAAGAAGAGAAATATAATCCTGATAGAATACCTTCTTATTATCGACGTGAAGGTGATAGTGGAATTAAAAAATCTAACCTTGCTGATTTAAAAGGTGAAGGAGTTAATAAAGAAGAAGAACTAGAGAGAAATCGTCGTACATACGGAACATATTATCGTGATTATCAAGAAAGAATGGAAAGAGAAAGTAAAGTAATAACTTCTAGAGAAGAGAAAACTTTCGTTAAAGAAGAAAAAAATAATGATGAAGAGATAGAAATTAAAAATCCTTTATACGAAGATTTTACAGATGATAAAGTTGTAACTCCAAAGTATGAAGAAGTGCGTAAGACTACTGTTTACCCAGAACCTCGTTTTACACATGTAGATGATGATACTAAAAAAACCGAAGATGAATATAAGCCTAATAATGTTTATAAACCTGAGGTTAAAAAAGAAAATGTTATCGAGGTTGTGAAGAACTATGAAAAACCTTCACCAAAACCTTCAAATTTATCCCCTCGTAAAAAGAGTGATTATGTATTTCCACCATTGGAACTTTTGGATCGTAATGGAACAACATCTAATAGTAATATTAATGAGATTAACTATCAAATTAGTGTTATTAACAAAGAGTTAGAAGATTTTAAAATCGGTGGAAAAGTTATAGCTTATACAAAAGGTCCTACTGTTACACAGTTCGAAGTTAAACTTGATGCTGGTGTAAATGTTAATAAAATTGGTTCAATAAATAAAAACTTACAAATGGATTTAAAATGCACACAAATCCGTATTGAAGCTCCAATTCCTGGTAAAGCTACAGTAGGTATAGAAGTTCCTAATGTAACTACTGACACAATCTTATTTGGCAATATGATAACAGAGGATCTAGAAAGAATTCGTAAAAAAGGTAGTAAAACAAGAAATGGTGGAAAACCATTAGATTGTGTATTAGGGTTAAACATAAGCGGAGATCCAGTTAATATTGATATAGCTGATATGCCTCATGGAATTGTTGCCGGAACAACAGGATCTGGTAAAACAATTTGCTTGTATTCTATGATTTTAAGCATTATTTACAAAGCTACACCAGAGGAAGTTAAAATTATCCTTGTTGACCCTAAGAGAAATGAGTTTACATATTTCGAAGATATTCCACATTTAGCTACTCCAATTATAGATGACTCAAAACTTGCTACAGCTACACTTAAATGGTGTGTTGATGAAATGGATAGACGTTATGATTTCTTAAAAGCTAATCGTAAACGTTCTATAGCAGATTATAATGAATATGCTCGTGAGAATGGTTTAAATATAATGCCTTATATTGTTGTTATAATTGACGAGTTTGCTGATTTAATGAATACAGCAAGTGATTCTCTAGAAGTAACTGTTCAAAGATTAACACAAAAAGCACGTAGTATTGGAATTCATTTAATAATTGCTACACAACGTCCTTCAACAGATGTTATTAGTGGAACAATAAAGAATAATATTTCTTGTAGAATAGCTTTAAAAGTTAAGAGTTATGTGGATTCGCAAACAATTCTTGACCATAGTGGTGCTGAAAAATTATTAGGTAAGGGCGATATGCTTTTAAATAAAGGCAATAACGATATACGTATTCAAGGAGCATATGTAAGTTCTAAAGAATTAGATCGCTTATCTCAATATTTTATTGATTCAAATTTCAAAACAGAATATATGTTTACACATGATGATATTCGTAAACAAGTTGAACAAACTGATAGTTCAAACGGAAGTGATGTTTTTGATGATCCAATGTTTGAGGAAATTGCAAGATTTGTTTTCCGTAATAGAAAATGTTCAGCAAATCAAATCACAACCACTTATGGAATAGGTTTTAACAGAGCCAATAAAGTTATTATCGGTTTAGCAGACTTAGGTATAGTATCTAATCAAAATATACCTGGTAAAGCTCGAGATGTAATTATTAATGATATTGAAGAATTAGAAAGTATTCTTCAAAGCAGATATGAATAATATGAAAAAAGAAAAAAATAAATGTGATTTAAATGAAATTATTATAAAGAAAACAGTCTGTTGTGTTGTATCAACAGCTGTTCTCTTTATTCTTCTAAATGTAAAATTAGGGATAAATAATGTGATAACTTATGCTTATTTTATCCTATCATTTTTGGCAATGATATCTCTTATCTTTACATTTCCTTTTCTAAAATATGAAAATGAGTATAGAAACAAAAAGATTTGTAAGGTAGCTTTTGAAATTAGTGATTTCTTTACTCTTTTTATTATCGCATGTTGTTTAATTCAAGCATTTTTTGCTTTTGGTTTCTTTAGAGCTGAAGTAGATGGACCTTCTATGGAAAAAACTTTTTATAATGGTGATGTTATAATAGGTCGTAGTACTTCAAATGTAAAAAATCGTGATGTTATTGTTTTATATTATGATGAGGATACAAATCCAGAATATAATGAATTTGGGAAAACGTCTAAGCATTGTCATAGATGTTCTTCCACAAATCTTAAGAAATATAAATCTGATAGATTAAAATGTTTAGATTGTGGATACATCCAGATCAATAATTTGAATACAGGAGATCTATTGATTAAAAGACTAATAGCTTCGGAATATGATACATTAAAAATTGAAGAAAAAGCAATAAATGAATATGAGAATGAATTATATATAGTAGTTAATGATAACTATTATGTGAAATGCGGATATAAAATAAACTTTAATTTAGATAACTTTATTGGAGAAGGTTTAACATATGACGAAAGTAAAAATAATTATGTAATCGAAAAAGGTTATTATTTCGTGATGGGAGATAACCGTGATGAAAGCTTAGATAGTCGCCGTTTAGGTCTTTTCCAAAAAAAGCATATAGTTGGTTGTATAAAATATCAAGTTAATTCTTTGTTTGATTGGAAAAAAATACTTAGTTTAGACGAACAAGATTTGGAGGAATAAAAATGAATATTCAATGGTTTCCAGGTCATATGGCCAAAGCCAGAAGAGAAATCGAGGAGAAATTAAAAGTCGTTGATATAGCTTTAGTTTTGGTTGATGCTAGAATACCTATTTCTTCACAAAACCCTATGGCTATGGAGATACTAAAAAATAAACCTCAGCTAATGATATTAACAAAATCTGACATGGCTGATAATAATATGACTAAAAAATGGGAAAAGTATTTTCTTAATCAAGGTAAAAAGGCTATTTCCATAGATTCTATTTCTGGACTAAATGTAAAAAAAATTGAAACTCTTGCGAAGGAAATCTTAAAAGAAAAGATTGAAAGAGATTTAAAAAGAGGAATGAAAATGCGTCCCATTAGAGCAATTATTGTTGGTATACCTAATGTTGGCAAATCAACTTTAATTAACAAATTAGCTGGAAAAAAAGTGGCTAATGTTGGCAATATGCCAGGTGTTACGAAGGCTCAGCAATGGATTCGCTTAAACCAAAATCTTGAACTTTTAGATACTCCAGGAGTTTTATGGCCAAAGTTTGATGATAAAAAAATAGGTATTCACTTAGCACTTACGGGAGCAATCAAAGATGAAATACTACCTAAAGAAGATCTAACTTTTTACTTAATAGATTTTCTTAAAGAGAATTATCCAGATCTATTTGAAAAAAGGTATAATGTATCAATGAACCAAGATACAGTTAGAATAATCGAAGAAGTTCTTCAAAAAAGAGGTAATAAAAAAGATGAGTATGAGAAAGGATATGATATCATTTTGAACGATTTCAAAAACGCTAGAATAGGAAAAATTACTTTAGATAAAATATGATACAAGATATATATAAGTACGAAGAAGAATTAAATAAACAAGGCTACAAGTACATTTGCGGATGCGATGAAGCAGGAAGAGGACCTATGGCAGGTCCACTAGTTGCTAGTGGTGTTATCCTTCCAGTTGGTTATAAATTAGATTATTTATATGACTCTAAAAAACTAACACCTAAAAAACGAGATGAATTATTTGATATTATAAAGAAAGATGCTTTATATTATGAAATTGAGGTTATTTCTGTTGAGGATGTTGATAGATTAAATGTCTATGAAGCTAGCAAACTAGCGATGACTAGATGCGTAGAACGCATGAAGATGACTGATTATGTGTTAACTGATTGTATGAATTTAGATGTCGATATCCCGGTTTTGAGTTTAGTTAAAGGAGACCAAAAAAGTGGCTCTATTGCTGCTGCTTCAATTCTTGCCAAAGTAACGAGAGATAGAATAATGGAAGATTTAGATAAAATTTATCCTCAATATGAATTTAAAAAGCATAAAGGGTATGTTACTAAAAGGCACTTAGAGTTATTAGAAAAATATGGAGTTTGCCCTATTCATAGAAAATCATTTGCTCCTGTAAAGAAATATTTATAAAAGAGGTATATATGAAAAAATATTTAATTTTAATCATGATGGTTGTATGCTTTCTAGGAATATCGTGTAAAGAAAAAGGCTATACTCCTAAGAAACCTGAAGAAATTGAAAACTTTCAGAGAGTAAATGGAACTCATTTACTAGAATGTGAAGATGTCAGTCCTTATATAGTTATAAAGAATAAACTTTTAAATCAAGATTTATTATATTCTATGACATTATATATGAATTTTGAAAAAGGTAATCGTACTAATAGATTATATAAATATTATCAATTTGATTATTATCTAGCTAATGGTGAGTTTTTATGCGATTATCATATTTTTGATAATATCGATGGAGCACTTAGAAAGTATGGACAAAATTTTATGCCATATTATGATTTGAAAAGTACAGTTGATAAGATAATGCTTAGAGTAAAATATTCTTTTGAAATCTTTGATGAAGATGCAAATGAAGGAATTGCTTATGATAAAGAATTCAGTTTAAGCGAAGATATTTTATCTTTTGATAATAAAAAAGATTATAGTGATACAAATCCTTTTGAAATATATATGACAAAAGAAAGTAATTCTGATGAAAACTATGAACGATATAAAGTAAATGCAAGTATTCCATCAGCAAAAACTGGGCACATTGATATGCAAATATTTGTGAAAGGTAACGATGGAAATGTATATCCTTATTTGGGATTATATCATTATGAATTTAAAAATGGAAATTATATATCAGTTTCTGATGAAAAAATAGACAAAAAGCAAGGTATAGTTGCTGCATATTGTCAAATAAATATGTATGAAACTAATGGTAACACCACAACGAATACTTACTTTACAAGTATTGATATTAAGTAATTGAAAGGAACAAGTATGATTAAAAATATTAATGATTTCGAAAAAGTTAAAATAGATAATATGCGTGGAGGCGAAGGTAGCATATTTCTTCAAAAAGTTACTCCCGTTTTAGATGCAATGAAAATGTATGCTAAAATAACAATTCCAATGGGATCAAGTATAGGTATTCATACTCATGAAGAGGATGAAGAGATGATTTATGTTCTAAAGAATAAAGGTATTATTATCATCGATGGCAAAGAAAGTGTTATCGAAGAGGGTATGATATCGATATGCAAAAAAGGACGTAATCACTCAATTAAAAATATTTATGAGGAGGATTTAGTTCTTTTAGCAGTTGTAACAAAATAGAAATTAATGGTATATGTTAGACAAATTGTAAATTTTGCTTGCATAGTTAAAATCTTAATGTTATAATTGAATGAGAAAAGGAATTGATAAAATTATGGGTACGAAATTAGTTATTATGGAAAGCCCGGCAAAATCAAAAACCGTAGAAAAGTATTTGGGTAATGAATTTGTTGTTACATCATGCAAAGGTCATATTCGCGATTTAACAACAAGAGGTTACGGAGGCTTTGGTGTAGACATCGAAAATAATTTTCAACCTATGTATAAATTGTTGCAGGATAAACTTCCTGTAATAAGAGAATTAAAAAGTTTAGTTAAAAAAGCTGATTATGTATATTTGGCAACCGATCCTGACCGTGAGGGAGAAGCAATTAGTTGGCATTTATATGAAGTTTTAGGTTTATCACAAAAACCATTTGAAAGAATCGTTTTTAATGAAGTTACAAAGGGAGCTGTTTTAAAATCTCTTGAAAACGGAAGAGAAATAGATATAAATCTAGTTCATTCTCAAGAGTCACGACGAATTCTCGATAGAATTATTGGTTTTAGTTTGTCTAAACTTTTACAAAGAAAGATTGGTTCGAAGTCTGCTGGACGTGTACAAAGTGTAGTATTAAAACTTATCGTTGATCGTGAAAGAGAAATTCAAAAGTTTGTTCCTGAAGAATACTGGGATATATTTCTTGATTTCACAAAGAAAAATAGAAAAATTAGAGCTAAACTAGTAAGTTATAAAGATGAAAAGATTAAACTTACTAACGAAGCTGAAACTAATGAAGTATTAACAAACCTAAGTGATAGATTTATAGTTAAAGAGATTAATAACAAGGATCGTGTTAAATCTCCAAAACCTCCTTTCACAACATCTTCATTATTACAGGAATCATATAGTAAACTAGGATTCAATGCAAAGAAAACTATGATGGTTGCACAAACATTATACGAAGGTGTGGAATTAGCTAGTGAACGTGTAGGTTTAATAACTTATATGCGTACTGACTCGGTTCGTTTATCTAATGAGTTTATTAATAGTGCTAAAGATAAAATTATTTCTACATATGGGGATAATTATTATAAGGGCTATGTTCAAGCATCTTCAAAAGATAAAAATGTTCAAGATGCACATGAGGCGATTAGACCTTCTAAGTTAGATTATACACCAGAATCAATAAAGAAATACTTAACAAATGATGAGTTTAAACTATATAATTTAATATATACTAAAGCTTTAGCATCATTAATGTCACCTGCTATTATTGAGGATGAAAAAATAAAAATAGATAATAATGGTTATATTTTTGAAGCTACAGGTGAAAGAATCAAATTTGATGGTTATTTATGTATATATCATGATCCAGATGACGAAGATACAAAAAATCTTCCAGAAATGGAAATAGGTGAAGAACTTACTAAAACAAATATATCAAGTGAACAAAAATTCACAAATCCACCTACTAGATATAGTGAAGGTAGAATCATTAATAAAATGAAAGAATTAGGCATTGGTAGACCTTCTACATATGCTCAAACTGTGGAAACATTAAAAAATAGATTATATGTAAAAATACAAAGCAAAGCACTAGTGCCAACTGAACAAGGAATGCTTACTAGTGATAGATTAAATGAATATTTCAATACAATTATAAATGTTAAATATACTGCTTCAATGGAAGATGACTTAGATAAGATTGCTGAAGGCAATATGGATTGGCATAATGAAATTAGAAAATTTTATGATGATTTCATGCCTTTAGTTAAAAATGCCGATGAGAAAATGGAGAAGATTTATCCTGTTTTGCTTGAGGAAACATGCCCTGAGTGTGGTAAGCCACTAGTAAAGAGAAATGGACGTTTCGGAGAGTTTATTGCTTGTTCGGGATATCCTAATTGCCATTTCATCAAGAAAAAAGAACCAGAAGTGGTAAAAGACACAGGCATAATATGTCCTTTGTGTCATGAAGGGCATATTGTGGAAAGAATATCTAAAAAAGGGCGTAGTAAAGGAAAACTATTCTATGCTTGTGATAGATATCCAAATTGTAAGACAACATATTCGAGTTTAGATGAAATCAATAATACAGATACAAATAAATAAATATAAGGAGAATTATTCATGAAAAAATTTTTTGCTTTAATTATTGCGTTTTTTATGTTATTTGCTTTCGTTGGTTGTGACAATTCAACAGAGTTTGATTTCGAATTACGCTTTAATAAGATTTTTGAAGATGTCGATGTTGACAATGTTACAAGTGATTTAAAATTGCCTACATCAATAGGTAGTTTAACAATTGTATGGGAATCATCAAATACTGATGTATTGTCTAATGATGGAAAGATTTTTAACACTACTGGCGAAGTTATTAGTGTTACTTTAACTGCACATATGCAACATGAAAAAGAAAAAGCTGATCTATCAAAAGATTTAAAGATTGCTCCTACTGGAGGAATTAAAGACATTTTAGAAGGTGAAACTGGAACTTATAAGATTAAAGGAACAGTAGTTGCAATCAATGCTCGTAGTTTTATCATTAGTGATGAAACTAATAGTATATTAGTGTTCAAAGGTGGATCATGGGCATGTGATGTTAAAATTGGTGAAGTTTTAGAATTAAGTGGTGAAACTACTAAGTATCCTACATCATTAACTGAAGGTGTTGGTGTTCAATTTGGTCAAGATGCAGTTTATAAAAGAGTTAGCACTGGAACATATACTTATCCAGCTGCAAAAGAATTAAAAGCTGCAGACGTTGAAAATTATGCTAAGGAAAAAATTATTAAACCTGAATATGTGAAACTTACTGGTAAATTGAGTGTTTCTGATAAAGGTGATGGTAAGGTTTATTATAATCTAGTTATTGATGGTACTAAGATTAAAGGTAGTTTAGCATATCCTACTAATAGTGAAGAATTAAAAGCATTAGATGGCAAAAATGTAGAAGTATACGGATATATAGTTTATGGAACTGGTAGTACATCTGTTAATTTCTTAAACATTGTTTCTACAGAAGTTAAAGAAGTTAGTGGTTGTTCAGTAGTTGAACCAGATCCAGAAACAAAGAAGATTTCTGATATATTAGCTGCAGAAGATGGAAGTTATACTGCAGAAGGAACAGTAATAGCTACATATGCACGTGGATTCTTAATTGATGATACTACAGGTAAAATTCTAGTATTCTTAGGACAAGAATTTGATGGCAGTATTAAAGTAGGAGACACAGTAAAAGTACAAGGAAGTACAAGTGTATATGGATTAATGAAGCAATTTGGTTTAGACACAACAGTTGAAAAGACTGGAGAAGGTGCAGTAGATCAACCAACAGCTACAGAAATAGATGGAGCTAAATTAGATGAATTTGCTGATCTAACAGAAGCACAAGTGCAATATGTAAAGATGACTGGTAAACTTACAGTATCAGGAAACTACTTCAATTTAGAAGTAAGTGGTGCAAGTAAAGTAACAGGAAGTATAACATACCCACAAGATCAAGAAGCGTTAAATGCGTTAGCTGGTAAAAACATTGAAGTAACTGGATACTTTATTGGAGTAACAGGAAGCAGTAAGAAATATGCTAACATTATGGTTACAGAATTTAAAGAAGTTGGTGGTTCAGTAGTTGAACCAGAACCTGAACCAATCACTGGTGATGTAGTTCTTGATTTCGTTAAGAACTTTGGAACTTATGCCGGTTCTTGGAGTACATCTTATGAGCCAAAAACTATAACCGGCAAAGATTTAGGCTTAAATAATAATATTAAAGTAGTTATTTCTATAGCTAATAAACAAAAAGATGATCAACCGATAGCAGATAGACCTGTTATTGCAGTTGGCAAAAAAGGAATAGAACAAACAGTTGTTGTTAGTGGATTTGAAGGCAAATTAAAAGATGTTACATTTAATTTAAAACAATGGAATGAAAAGAAAAAATTTGATAGTATTATTATTGAATATTCAGAAGATGGAACAACTTGGACTAAAGCAAGTGATGATGCTATCAGTGGTGGTTCTAGTGCTATTGCTGCAAACCAAGAAGTAAAATCAAATGTTGATTTATCTACAGCAAAATATATAAGATTATATATTAAAGCAGATAGTTCATCTAATCAACAATTAGGTTTAACATCAATTAGTTTAAACTTTGAAAAATAAAATTATTGAGCCCATTATGTATGGGCTCTTGTTATTATAAACGAAAGGATTAAGTGTAAATGAAATATTGTGTAAAATGTGGAAATGAACTTGCTGACGATGCAGTAATTTGCCCTAAATGTGGATGTGCGACTGAATTATATAATGCAAGTGAAAGTAAAGAGAATAATGATAAAGCATTAAAGAAAATAGCTTTAATTTTTATGATTATCTCAACAGTAGTTGGAGGTTTAGCTTTAATTCCATTAATATGGATGCTTCCTATGACACTATCATACTCAAAAAAAATAAAGAATGAAGAAAGCGTGTCTATGGGTTTTAAAGTTTGTACATTACTATTTGTAAATATGATTCCTGGCATTTTGATGCTTTGTGCTAAAGATTAATTTATATTTATTGACAAATACATATATAATGTAATATAATATACTTACATGAGGTGAAGAAATATGAAATTTTGTACAAAATGTGGAAATGAACTTTTAGATGATGCTGTAATTTGTCCTAAATGTGGAAACTCAGTGGATTATAAAAATGTCAATGTTAATGAAAATTTAAATACTGATCAAGGTAAAGAAACCAGTAGTTTAAAAACAATAGCATTGGTATTTATGATAATTGCTACAGTTATAAGTGGACTTTCAATTATACCATTAGCTTGGATGATCCCTATGACAGTTTATTATTATAAGAGTATTAAAAATAAAGAAAGTGTGTCAACTGGTTTTAAAGTTTGCACATTAATATTTGTAAGTTTAATTTCTGGAATTTTAATGCTTTGTGATCAAGATTAATAAAATAATTATCAAATAAACTTACTTTATTAGACATTAGGAATTTCTCTTAATGTCTTTTTACATAGTGTTTTATTTATAAAAACGATTTACTAGTAATTTGTGTTGTTTATTTCTTCAAAAAGTGCTATAATATTTATGCATTATAATTTATATAAGGAGTTTATGTATGAAAAAAATTTCAAAAAGAATCATTATTGCAATTATGACATGCTTAATGCTTTTTGTATGCATTTCATGTGACAATGAAGCAAAAAAATACGAAAAGATGAGAGCAGAGTTAGAAACAGTTGTTTCAAGTGTGCCAATTAAAACGACTGAAGATTTGAGTTTTCCTAAAAAAGTAGGAGACTATGAAGTCACTTGGACATCAAGTAATGAAAAAGTAATAAGCAATGAAGGTGTAGTTACAAGACAAGATGAAGATGTAACAGTAAAAATCACTATTAAAATAACAAATGGAGAACTTTCAGTTATTGAAGAAGTAACTATTGTTGTCCCTAAAAAAGAACAAATAGAAGAAAAACCAATTTTAAGTTTTGAAAAAGTTCAATACGAAGTAAAAGTTGATGAAAAGATTACTTTAAACCCAACAATTAAAAATGCAAAGGGCAATGAAAAAGTAGTATATGAATATGATAATGAATATTTATCATGTGAGAATAATACATTTACAGCTCTAAAAGAGGGAGAAGTTGTTATAAGAGCCTTCTTAGAAGGAACTAGTGAAAAAATAGAAATTAAAGTTACTATTTCTCCAAAGGATACTTCAAAACCAGAAGTAAAAACAATCGCAGAAGTTTTAAATTCTGAAGATGGAAGTTATATAGTAGAAGGAACAATAATAGCTACATATGCACGTGGATTCTTAATTGATGATACTACAGGTAAAATTCTAGTATTCTTAGGACAAGAATTTGATGGCAGTATTAAAGTAGGAGACACAGTAAAAGTACAAGGAAGTACAAGTGTATATGGATTAATGAAGCAATTTGGTTTAGACACAACAGTTGAAAAGACTGGAGAAGGTGCAGTAGATCAACCAACAGCTACAGAAATAGATGGAGCTAAATTAGATGAATTTGCTGATCTAACAGAAGCACAAGTGCAATATGTAAAGATGACTGGTAAACTTACAGTATCAGGAAACTACTTCAATTTAGAAGTAAGTGGTGCAAGTAAAGTAACAGGAAGTATAACATACCCACAAGATCAAGAAGCGTTAAATGCGTTAGCTGGTAAAAACATTGAAGTAACTGGATACTTTATTGGAGTAACAGGAAGCAGTAAGAAATATGCTAACATTATGGTTACAGAATTTAAAGAAGTTGGTGGTTCAGTAGTTGAACCAGAACCTGAACCAATCACTGGTGATGTAGTTCTTGATTTCGTTAAGAACTTTGGAACTTATGCCGGTTCTTGGAGTACATCTTATGAGCCAAAAACTATAACCGGCAAAGATTTAGGCTTAAATAATAATATTAAAGTAGTTATTTCTATAGCTAATAAACAAAAAGATGATCAACCGATAGCAGATAGACCTGTTATTGCAGTTGGCAAAAAAGGAATAGAACAAACAGTTGTTGTTAGTGGATTTGAAGGCAAATTAAAAGATGTTACATTTAATTTAAAACAATGGAATGAAAAGAAAAAATTTGATAGTATTATTATTGAATATTCAGAAGATGGAACAACTTGGACTAAAGCAAGTGATGATGCTATCAGTGGTGGTTCTAGTGCTATTGCTGCAAACCAAGAAGTAAAATCAAATGTTGATTTATCTACAGCAAAATATATAAGATTATATATTAAAGCAGATAGTTCATCTAATCAACAATTAGGTTTAACATCAATTAGTTTAAACTTTGAAAAATAAAAAACTTATAAAAAGTCATATGCATCACAAGTGTATATGACTTTTTGTCCTTTTAATTTAATTTTTTTTGTGGTATAATTTATATTATTATTTTTTAAAGGAGTGCACATGAAAAAAATATATATTTCTATAATAATATTAATATTTGTTCTTTTACTATGCGGATGTGATAAAAATAATTATAATATAAAAAGTAACGATGATTTATATAACGAATCAGTAAAAATCTTATCAAAAATACCTGATAATGTGATCGAAGATTTATTGTTTCCAAGAAAAATAAATGGAATAGATGTGAATTGGATAACCGACAATGAAAAAGTAATTAATAATCAAGGAAAGGTACATAGACAAGTTAATGATGTTTCAGTTACAATAACAATTATACTTAAATACAATGAATTTAGTTCGGAAAATAGCAAAAAAGTATTAGTTTTAAAGGATGATAAGATACCAACAACGAAAGTTATTGATGCTATTAATGGGAAATTAGGTTATTATGAATTAATCGGAACATGTAAAGCTGTGAATAGTAACAGTTTTATAATAGGTGATGATACTGGAAACATACTAGTATATAAAGGAGTTAGTTGTAATCTTTCTTATGGTGATATTGTATACATAAAAGGTGAGACTGTAAAGTTTGGCAAAACGATACAATTTAATTCTTCAACAACCTATGATGTTCTTGACAAAAGTGAAAATGAAATAGAAAAACCAATAAAACTTACTAAAGAAATGATTGATAATTATATATCAAGTGATTTAATAAATGTAGAATATGTGGAAGTGGAAGCAGTTATAGTTGTTTCTAATAATTATATAAACTTTAAAATCAAAGAATCTAATATTTTAGGAACTATTGCATATCCAATAGATGATACAAAGTATACTAATTTAGATGGAAAATCAGTAAAACTAGAAGGCTATGTAATTAATATAATTTCAAACAATAAATATTTAAGTTTATTATGCACTAGTTGTAAAGAGGAAACAGTAACTGATAACGCAAAAACGATAAATGAAATTTTAAAAGCTCAACTAGGTAAATACGAAGCTACTGGGATAGTTGTAGGTATTAATAAACAAAGTTTTATCCTATGTGAAGATGAAGCGTATATAATGGTATATATGAATAGAAATTGGAAATGTGATTTATCTCTAGGTGACAAGGTCACTGTAAGTGGCGAAACAGTGATGTATGCAAATTCAAAACAGTTTAGTGCAAGTTCGAAATATGAAATTATAAGTCATAATAATGATGTTAACTATGAATATCAATATTTAAGTGATAGTATTATAAATTACAGTGCATCACTTAAGCAAATGCCTATTATGATGGTTGAATACGAAGGGGTAATAACTTCTAATAATGGTTATTATAATATGACAACTAGTACATCTAACGTTATTACGCTTAATGCACCTTTAGATGAGTTTGAGATAGATGATTATTTGGGTAAAAATGTAAAAATATATTGTTTATTTACAAGCATCAATGGCAAATATATTAATATATGTTTAAATAAAATTGAGGAAATTAAAAATGATGAATTGTTTAGTTTACACATCTTAGAAGTGAATGATTTGCATGGATATTGTTTGCAAGATGAAAATGGTAAAAGTGGGTTAAGCAATTTATCCTATCTTGTTAATAAAATTAGAGATGATGATCCGCGAGATGATGTTATTTTAATAGGTAATGGTGTCATGTTTCAGGGAACAGCAATTTCTAATATAACCTATGGAAAAGCGATTGTTGAGGCCATGAATTTAATGCAATTCGATTGTATGACGATTGGAAATCATGAATTTGATTGGAAATTAGATAAAGTATTAACGTACTTTGATGGCATAAAGGAAAATGGTGAATCTTCATTCCCACTTTTAAATGCCAATGTATATAATAATGATGGAACCCTAGTTACTATTGATAATGGTAATATTTATGAAAGTATAACAGTTGAGAGAGAAGGAGTTAACGTAGGAATAATAGGATATATTGGTAATGTTTATTCCTCAATTTCATATGCCTGCCGAAAAGATTATTATTTTGATAATGATATTAAGAGTAGTGTTGAAAAAATCGGAACAAAGTTAAAAGATAAAGGCTGTGACATAATTATTGTATCAATACATGGTGGTGATGCTGGTTCAATAGAATCATATAATAATAATTATGATTTGTCTAATATAAAATATAAAGATGATTATCTAGTTGATGCTGTGATAAATGGTCATACTCATACCAAGCAAACAGGTTATATAAATCGTAAAGGTGTTAGATTACCATTAGTACAAGGAGGATGTAATGGCGCAGCTTTAGGAGAAATAGTTTTAAATATTGATATGGAAAGTAAAAAAGTAATAACAACTTATTCAAGTGTTCATGATGTTTATGAAGCAGATAAAAATTATGATTTAACTGTTGAAAAATCATTACAAGAATCAAAAGGAAACATAAAAGATGTACTAGAAGAAAAGTATGCTATTGCTACAGAAACAATTAATAATAAATACCAATTAATACCTTGGGTTGCTAACGTCTTAGTTTCTGGAACAAATGCTGATGTTGCTATTTGTAATACAGGTGGATTAAGGTCTACTGGAAACATAACTAGTGGTTTCCCTGTAACTATTGAAAATATGTATATGATAAATCCTTTTGATAATTACTTAATAATTGTAGAGGTTTTAGGAAGTGATTTATCAAGGTTCTTAGCAAATACATCAATATTTACTGGTTTCAAAAAAGGATTAGATGAAAGTAGTTTAGTTTATAATAAAACATATAGAGTTTGTGTTGTTGATTATGTTTATTATTGGGATACTTTCCCTAAAAATGATAAGGCTGTAACAACAAATATAATTATGCGAGATTTATTAATTATGGATGTAAAAGCTCGTGATGAGTTCGCACCTATAATAGATAGTGAGGCAAAAATTAGAAATATTTATACAGAATAATGAAAAAATAATGTTATTTTTTAGATGAAAAATAGTCTTGTAAATAAAGTCTATTTTTCATTTTTTTAGTTGCTTAACATCAAAAATACTTTATTTTTTTCTTGTAAAGAGGAAGCAAAAGTGATATAATATATAAGTAGTTTTTAAAGATAAGGAGTAATATTATGGCAGAGAATAACTATATTAATGACGAATTATTAAAGCAGATTTCTGAAAAATTAAATGTGTCTATTGCACAAATTAAAGCTGTTTTAAAACTTATTGAAGATGGTGGAACTGTTCCATTTATCGCAAGATATCGTAAAGAAGTTACTGGTGGATTAGATGAAGATCAAATCAGAGCTATATATCAAGAATGGGATTATGGTCAAAAACTTGCTGAAAGAAAAGAAGACATAATTCGTTTAATTGAAGAAAAAGGAAAATTAACAGATGAGTTAAGACAACAAATTGTTGTTTCTAATAAATTAACTGAACTTGAAGATATTTATAGACCATTTAAAGAAAAGAAAAAAACAAGAGCAACTGATGCCAAAAGAAAAGGCTTGGAAGGACTTGCTGAGTATTTGCTTTCTTTCCCTAAAACAGGAGATGTTGTTTTAGAAGCTGAAAAATATGTAACTAAAGAAGTTACTCCAGAAATGGAAAAAGAAGGTTTAGTTGTTAAAAACGCTAATGAAGCATTACAAGGTGCTGAAGACATTATTGCTGAAATTATAAGTGATGAACCAAAATATCGTCGTTGGATTCGTCGTTTATTCCAAATGCAATCTTCTTTAGTTTCTCAACTAAAAGATGTTACTTTAGATCCAAAGCATACATATGAAATGTATTATAATTATCAAGAACCAATTAGTGAGATTAAACTTCATCGTATTCTTGCTATAAATCGTGGTGAGGCTGAAAAAGTAATTAAAGTTAGTATTTCAGAAGATGTAGAACGCGTATTAAGATTCTTACGTAAACAAGTAATTAAAGATCCAGAATCTGTTACTGCTTCTTACGTTAATGATGCTATCGAAGATAGTTATAAGAGATTAATCAAACCTTCAATCGAAAGAGATATAAGAGCTGAATTGAAAGAAAAAGCTGAAGATCATGCTATTTCAATTTTCTCATTGAATCTTAAAAACTATTTATTAACTCCTCCAATGAAGGGTAAAGTTGTTTTAGGCGTTGACCCTGCTTATCGTACAGGTTGTAAACTTGCAGTTGTTGATGCAACTGGTAAAGTATTAGATAAAGGAGTTATTTTCCCTAACCAAAAGAATAAAGAAGAAGTAGTTAGTGATGCTCGTACAGAACAATCATTTAACACTATTAGAGCAATAATTGATAAATATAAAGTTGAAGTAATTGCTATAGGTAATGGTACAGCAAGCCGTGAAACTGAAAGCTTTATTGCTGATTGTATCAAACAAATCAAAAAAGATGTTCACTACATTATCGTTAATGAAGCAGGTGCTTCAATCTATTCAGCAAGTAAAATTGCTCAGGAAGAATTCCCTGACTACCATGTAGAAGAACGTTCAGCTGTTTCAATAGCTCGTCGTTTACAAGATCCACTTAGTGAACTTGTAAAGATTGATCCAAAATCAATAGGTGTTGGACAATATCAATATGATGTATCACAAGCAAAATTAGGAGATTCATTAGACTTTGTTGTGGAAACTGCTGTTAATAGTGTTGGTGTTAACATTAATAGTGCATCAATTCCTCTACTTACAAGAGTTTCAGGATTGAATGCTAAAACTGCTAAATTAATTGTTAATTATCGTGATGAAAATGGACCATTTAAGACACGTGAAGATATTAAAATTAAAGGTATAGGAGCTAAAACATTAGAACAAGCAATAGGCTTCTTACGTATTCCAAATGGAACTGAAAAACTTGATATGACAGCAATTCACCCAGAAAGTTATGCTGTTGCTGAAGAAATCCTTGCTAAACTTGGATTTACTAAAGATGATATCGGTTCAGAAAAATTACAAAAGGCTATTGCTAAACTTAATCGTAAAGAATTTATTAAACAATTCAATGTAGGTGAATATACATTTAATGATATTTTAGATGCATTTGTTGCACCTCTTAGAGACCCACGTGATAAATTTGATAAACCAATTCTTCGTAGTGATGTATTACATTTAGAAGACTTAGCTCCAGGAATGGAATTACAAGGAACAGTTAGAAATGTAGTTGACTTTGGTGCTTTCGTTGACTGTGGTGTAAAGGAAGATGGTTTAGTTCATACATCAAGAATGAGTAAGAAATATATTAAACATCCATCTGAAGTTGTAAGTGTTGGAGACATTATTAAAGTTTGGGTTGTTAATGTAGATTTAAAACGTGGTCGTGTTGAACTTTCAATGGTTAACCCAGCTCAATAAATAACTACTGCTAGATAATTTCTAGCAGTTTTTGTTTTTTTGCCCAAACAATAATATTCAATATTCATATATTATAAGTGGAGGTTATAAATATGAATAATGAAAAAGGTTCACAAAGTAATCTTTTTAGTCCAGACGATGCTTTGCTTTATGGGACTGCATTTAAATCACTTTATGAACCATATAAAAATTTTAAAAAAGCTAATGTAAAGATAGCTAATGAGAAAGAACGATTGCTACTAGAAGTACAGAAGTATGCAATAATGTGTCATGATTTGGGCTTATATTTAGATGTGTATCCAACTGATAAAGAAGCCGTTGAACTACGAAAAAATTATTTAAAACTTTGGGAGGAAGCTAAGAATAAGTATGAAGAAAAGTATCCTCCATTTGCAAAAAATTGTAAGAAAATTGATGTTACACCATTCCCATGGAGTACAACACCATTTCCTTGGGGTGATAAATAATGTTTACTTATGAGAAAAAACTTTTATTCCCTATAAATATCACTAAGAAAGATTTAGATATGGCCAAAGTGTTGTATACACAATATGGTGGACCAGATGGAGAGTTAGGAGCAGCAATAAGATATTTTAATCAGAGTTTTACAATGCCTGATAGTCGTGGGAAAGCACTATTAATGGATATATCAGCTGAAGAATTTAGTCATGTAGAAATGATTAATGCCATGATTGATGGTTTAATGAAAGGTGCTACAATTGAAGAATTAAAGGCACATGGATTAGATAAAATGTATGCTCAAAGAGGTTTGGATCATTTTCCTCAGGATAATAATGGTGTTCCTTTCACAACAGCTTATATAGGAGCAACTGGTGATGTTATTGCTGATCTATATGAAAATATGGCAGCTGAACAAAAAGCACGAGCAGTTTATGAACATTTGTTAGACCTAGCCAAAAATGAAGAAGTTATAGCTCCATTAATTTATTTAAGAGAAAGAGAAATTGTTCATTTTGCATTATTTAAAGAATTATGTGAGACATATGAGAAAAAAAGCGGAAAATAACCGCTTTTTCTTTTAAATGAAAATTATCTATGATATAATATACTTATTATAGCTAGAAAGGAAATCTGTTTATGATTAAGTTAGTAAATGTTTCTAAGTATTATCATGATGAGAATAGCGTTGTATTAGGATTATCAAAGGTAAATTTAGAACTAAATAAAGGTGAATTTGTTGCTATAACAGGTGAAAGTGGATCAGGAAAATCAACACTTTTAAATGTCATAAGTGGAATAGATAGTTACGAAGATGGTGAAATGTATATTAATGGTGAGGAAACATCTTATTACTCTAAGGAAGATTGGGAATTATATCGAAAAGAAAAAATAGGATTTATATTTCAAAATTACAATTTAATTGATAGCTATACTGTTTTAGAAAATGTAATTGCTGTAAAGTTAGTTCAAGGAGCTAGCTATAAGGACGCTAAGAAAAATGCTATTGAAATACTTAATAAAGTAGGATTAGGTAATTTTCTTAAACATAAAGCTTCAAAACTTTCTGGTGGTCAAAAACAGAGATTGGCAATTGCAAGAGCTTTATCAAAAGATACAGAAATTATTGTTGCTGATGAACCAACTGGTAATCTAGATAAACAAAATGGCAAAGAAATAATAAAACTATTGTATGAAATATCTAAAGAAAAATTAGTATGTATTGTTACCCACAATTATGAGGAAGTAAGTGAATATGTTACGAGAAAAATTAGAATTTATGATGGTGAGATTGTTGAAGATAGACAGATTAAGGAGTATAAACAAGTTGATAATACGAAAATAATTGAGAAACCTAAGTATAAGGTTAATCTACTATCATTTGCTTTACTTAATCTTAAAAACCAACCTAAGAGAACATTTTTCTTATTCTTGGTTGCTTTTGTTATGACTATCTTTGCATTTGCAATCTTTATTATAAATGATTTAGGTTTTGGTTCCGAAAATTATGAAAGATCAAATGAATACTTTCGCAATAATTATGAAGAAAGAGTAGTCATATCTAAAAAAGATAAATCAGATATAACTAGTGATGAGATAGATAAAGTGTTGAATCTTAAATATGTGAGAGGATATACACCTTATAGTAGTATTTTAGATTCTGAAAATAAATATGTTTCTATTTCTGATTATTCTGTAGGTTTTAGTACTACACAGGCAAATTGCAATGTTATAGATATAATTAGTGATAAAGATTTAGTAGCAGGAAGAATGCCTAATAATGATCACGAAGCAATAATTTCCATAAGTTATATGACAGAAAAAGAAGCAAAAGAATTAATTAGCAAAAAAATAACTTTAGAAAGGTTTAATGTTGATTATGAAATAGTTGGAGTAACAAATAAGCATTATGGTACAGAAGAAATGGTAGTGTATCTTAAAGAGGGAGCACTAAAAGGTATATACGAAAAGGTTTATTTCCAAGAAGCAAATTCTATGTATATGATGATGTTAAATGATAATGATGGAAATCAATATCCTTTAGCCACTATTATTCATAATTTAGGATTTGAATTTCATTTAAAAGATGATTTACCTAAAAATAAAATAATAGTTTCTGAAAATATATATGGCTATATGCGTAAATATCTTGATAAAGGATATACTTTAACATATAATGATGTTAAGCTTACGATTGAAACAACTAGTGAAAACAATGTCATTTATTTGAGTAAATCTTATATAGAAAATGGAAGTAGTATATCTATTACAATAGATTCATTAGAGCACTATGAAAAAGTAAAAAGTGAACTTGATAAAATAGGTTTTTATTCAATGTCACCTTTTCTCACAAGTCCTGATTTAGGAATTGTGTATAAAATAGTTTTAGGTCTTTTCTTAGTATTCTCTTGTGGAATAAACTTTATTTTGATATATGTTGTTGGATATGTTGTAATTAGATCAATTATGCTTGCTAAGAAAAAAGATTATTCTATTCTAAGAACTATTGGTCTAAGTGTAAAGCAAGTACTTAATATATGCAAAATCGAAATAGTCTTTAGTTTTTTATTGGCATTTATTCTCACAACAATTATTTTCTTTATTGTTCGTCCAAGAATTGATAATTTGTATGTTAGAGGAATACTTATGAACATAAATGGTGGATTGATAGCAATAATAGGATTATTTAACTTGTTGTTGGGATTCTTCGTATCTCGTCGATTCACAAGAATGTTAGTTAAAAAAAGCATTATTTCTGGAATGAAAGTTGAATAGGTGAATTATGATAGTTATAAATAATCTTAATAAATATTATAATAAAGGCAAAAATAATGAAATTCATGCAATTAATAATACATCCATTGTATTTCCTGATAAAGGTTTAGTATGTTTGACAGGACCTAGTGGTTGTGGGAAAACTACTTTACTTAATTGCATAGGTGGTATGGATAATCCAAGTAGTGGCTTTATAAGTTACGATGGAGTAGATTTGACTAAAAAAGAACTTGATTTATACAGAGCTCAAAATATAGGATTTGTCTTTCAAAATTATATTCTTCTTTCTGATAGAACAGTTTATGAGAATTTAAAAATTGTTTTAAATATGTTTAATTTATCAAAAGAGGAAGAAGAGGAAAGAATTGAATTTGCTTTAAATGCTGTAAATATGTTTAAGTATCGAAAAAGAATCTGTGGACAGTTATCAGGTGGACAAATGCAAAGAGTTTCCATCGCACGTGCCCTTGTGAAAAGTCCAAAGTTAATCATTGCTGATGAACCTACAGGAAACTTAGATGAAAAAAATACTAAGCAAGTAATGGATATAATAAAAAATCTATCTCGTGAATGTTTAGTGATTATGGTTACACATGAAAATAGATTAGCAACATTTTATAGTGATAGAATTATAAAAATTGAAGATGGAAGAATTATTAGTGATAGCATAAATGATAGTAAAGGTATATTGACTGAAAAAGATGAAATAAATATATATCTTGGTGAGATGAAAAGCGAACAAATAAATAGCGATAATGTATATATTAGATATTTTTATACAACTGAAAAACCTAATATTAAAATTGATGTGGTTTATAAAAATGACACATATTTTATAAAAGCAAGTTCGGATAATAAAGTTAACTTTAAGTTTTTAACTGGAAAAAGTGAAGAGATACTTATTGAAGGTAAAAAACCTGTAATTCAAATTGATGATGTTATGAATGAGGATATAAAGTTTCCTCAAATAGATAAAAACAACACTCGTAAATCAGTAATTTCCTTTAAAGAAGCTTTTAAAGAAGCATGTTTATTCTTTAAAAAGATAAGAATTGGTGATAAAATAAAACTATTTGTTTTCTTTCTATCTGCGATAATGTTTGTTAATTCAATTGCTTCTTTAGGAAAACTAATTCATATAGATGAAACACAAGTAGTTCGTTTTTCGAAAGATATTGTTGTGATTGAAGAGTATAATTCATTTGATTCGAGAAAAATAGAAAGTAAAATAAATAAAGGTTTGTTACTTGCTAATTATCAAATATTTGATTCTATGATAAATTTCAATTATTTTTACAAAGATGGATATGTAAGAACAAGTCCATCAAGTCCTTTTCCAATAGAATATCTGAATGATGAAGATATTATAATTGGAAAAAAGGCATCAAGTGATGAAGAAGTAGTAATCGATAAAAAGATTATTGACAATGTTGCTGAAAGAACAATTCTTGGTAATCAACTTGAAAAACTGGGATACGAGTCATTAGATCAACTCATTGGACTAAAATATATAAAATATAAAAACATAAGTGATAAAGAATATACGATTGTTGGAATTACTGACACAGGCAGTTGTAATGTATACTTTACTGAAAATGCCTATAAACTTATGTATTTAAATGAATTGTATATGTATTCTTATGTTATAGGATATCAAGGATTGCAAAATAATATTATTGGACTACAAATTGAAAATGCTAGTAAAATACAGTCATATGTAGATATCACAACAGGTGAAACTACTACACTTGATATAAATGATTTAAAAGATAATGAAATTATTGTTTCTAAAGGAATGAATAATGATTTTATAAATCAAAAAGTATTTTCTAATTCTGCATTCAAATTTCTTTCTTCAATAAAAATCAAAGGTTATTTTGTAGATAACGATAATAACTATATGCTAGGAAAAATAGCTGGAAATGATAATTTAATAAATGCTTTTTATTATTCAAGCATTGAGACAAATAAATCATTTGTTTGTTTCCGTGATGATGTTGATAAAGTTGATGAAAATTATACAACTTATGATCCATATAAACGTGCATTAGAACAGTATAAAAATAATAATTTAACTTCCACTGTTTTCTCATTAGTGATGACTATCGTATTCTTTTCTGTTTCTTTAATTTTCTTAGTATTTACAATTAGATCTAATTTAATTTCAAGAATTTATCAAATAGGCGCATACAGAGCTTTAGGTATAGGTAAAGTTGATATATATAAGATCTTTATATGTGAGATTCTGCTTATGATGTCAGTATCATCATTCATAGGATTCATTAGCGGTTCTCTTGTGGCAACATATAATACAACAAGTATACTAATTAGTACAGCTTACTATCCTTGGTATTCGTGGATTATATCTTTTGTATTAATTGTTGGAATTAATTTGGTATGTGGATTACTTCCAGTAATATTAATGTTATTACAAACACCAGCACAGATTTTATCTAAGTATGATATTTAATAAAAATAAGTCTTAAGGTTTTAATAAACTTTAAGGCTTTTTATTAAATATCAATTAATCTTGCATATATTTGTTTGTTTTTAGGAAGAAAGTGCTATAATATATATAAATAAAGGAGAAAACAACTATGAGTGATAATAATACAAAAGATACAAAGAACTTAAAAAATGCTTATTTTGTTACTTTGGATAACATATCAACCTATGATAATGGTGATACATTAACAATGGAAGATGCAATTGCCAAAATACAACTAAACTGGAATTTAGCTTCTAAGGAAAAAAGCTTAGAAAAGAAAACAATGCTCCTAAATAACTGTATAATAACTATCAATCAGATTCAAGAGAGATTACCAGAGGAATACGTTGTTCCTGCTTATGTAGCTATACTTGAGTGCTTACTAAAACAAAATTTAGTGTCTGAAGCAATGGAATATTTAACTGATGTTTGCAGTTTTCTTGAAGAAGAAAGTGATGAAATTAAAACTAAATATGCTGCTAAGATTTTTGATATAGAAATAACTTTACAAAATTTAGCATATTGTAGTAACCAATTTGAGGAGTGTTTTAAACTTTTTCAAAATATTAATAATTCTTATAAATATTGTGAGAAAAATAGTAAACAGATGCATAATTTTGCCGGAGCCAATGCTCTAATTGGTAAAATTCTATTTGAAGCTCAAATGCTAGATGAAGCTTATCAATTTATTAAAACAACTAATGATATATTAAAAGAATTATATGAAAAGAATGAGTGTTCACCATTTGAATTTGCAGGTAGTAGCTTTACATATGCAAACCTTTTTTATCAAAGTGGTAATTATGGGCAAGCTATAACACGTTTTAAAGAATTGATTGATTTTTGCGAAAGAAATGAATTTAATAATAAACAAAATATTTTAAGCATGACTTATAATTATCTTGGCCAAGTTTATGTATGTTTGAATGATTACGAGGAAGCTATAAATACATATAAAAAAATTGATGAGATAGTTTCTAAATATGAAGAAAATGATGAGTTAGTTGATGAACGTGCAGATTATAGATATCGTATTGGGCTAATTTATTATAAGTTCTTAAAAAACAATCAAGAAGCTAAAAAATATTTCGAAGAGGCCTTGGCATTTTTACAAAGAACAGTTAATCCTACAAACGAAACTTCAGATTTTATTGAAGTGCTAGAATCTTATATTAACAATTTATAGCTCTAAAGGAAATCCTTTAGGGTTTTTTAATGACAAAATATGATGATGAGTTCATTACCTTTTAAAAACAATTATTATTATACTTCCAAAATCTTTGAAAATATGTTATACTTTACATAAATAATAAATAAAACTAAATGAGGAGAATTGTTAATATGAAAAAATATGTATTGGCTATAGATCAAGGTACAACTACTACAAGAGCTATTATTTTTGATAAAGAGTCAAATATAATTGGTAAAGCACAAATGGAGTTTAGCCAAATTTGTCCAAAAAGTGGATGGGTTGAGCATAATCCTGATGAAATTTGGGAAACTACATATGAGGTAATTCGTGAATCACTTTTTAAAAGTGGTTTAAGTTTGCGTGATATAGCAGCAATAGGAATTACAAACCAAAGGGAAACAACAATCCTTTGGGATAAGAAAACTGGCGAACCAGTTTATAATGCAATATGTTGGCAAAGTAGACAATCTCAAGATATTTGTGAGAAGTTAATTGCTGATGGGTATGAAGATTTAATTCATAAAAAAACAGGTTTAATAATTAATCCATATTTTTCAGCAAGTAAAATTAAATGGATTTTTGAAAATGTTGAAGGCGTATATGAAAGAGCCAAAAATGGTGAAATATTATTTGGCACTGTTGATAGTTATTTAGTTTGGAAACTAACAAATGGAAAACTTCATATTACTGATCCATCAAATGCTTCAAGAACAATGCTCTTTAACATTAATACCTTGACTTGGGATAAAGAACTATTAGAGATATTTGGTATTCCTGAATGCATTCTTCCTACAATAGTTAGTAATAGTGAGAATTATGGTATTGCTACAAAACTATGGGAAATAGATGAATCTACTGATGTACCTATTTGCTCAATCATTGGTGACCAGCAAGCATCACTTTTTGGTCAATGTTGTTTTGATGTTGGAAGTGTAAAGAACACTTACGGAACAGGATGTTTTATGCTCATGAACACAAAAAACAAAGCTGTTTTTTCAAGTAATGGCTTATTAACAACGGTTGCTTGGAAAATAGGTGATAATTGTGAGTATGCTTTGGAAGGATCTGTTTTTGTTGCCGGTTCAGCAATTCAATGGTTACGTGATGGCATGAGAATGTTTGCTAAATCAAGTGATTGTGAAGAATATGCAAAAAGAGTTCTAACAAGTGATGGTGTTTATGTTGTTCCTGCGTTTGTTGGGTTAGGAACACCTTATTGGGACAATGATGCTCGAGGTGCTGTTTTTGGATTGACGAGAGCGACTAAAAAAGAACATTTTATTACAGCAACTATTGAATCTATAGCTTATGAATCAAAAGATTTAATGGAAGTTATGAAAAAAGAAGCTCGTATAAAAATTAAATCTTTGGCTGTTGATGGTGGTGCAAGTGCCAATAATTATTTAATGCAATTCCAAGCTGATATTTTAGATTTGAAAGTATTACGCCCTAAGTGCTTAGAAACAACAGCTTTAGGTGCTGCATATCTTGCGGGTCTTGCTGTTAAAGTTTGGAAAGATAAAGAAGAAATAATGAAAAACCATATGATTGAAAAGATATTCTTAAATAGAATGAGTGATGAAGAACGTGAAAAAAAATATAAAGGATGGTTAAAAGCTGTTGAGGCAACAAGAGTTTTTAAATAGGTAAATAATATGTTTGATGTAATCATTATTGGTGCTGGTGTGATTGGATGCAGTATAGCCAGAACTTTAAGCAAATATAATTTAAATACTTTAGTTTTAGAAAAGAATAGTGATGTCGGTGACGAAACTTCATCAGCAAATTCTGCAATTGTTCATTCGGGATATGATCCTCATCCACATACTTTAAAGGCTAAATTTAATGTTTTAGGTAATAGATTATTTCCTACTTTGTGTAAGGAACTTGATGTAGAATTTGAAAAAATTGGTTCGTTAACTATTGCATCAACAATAGAAGAAGTTGAAATATTAAATGAACTAAAAGAAAATGGTGATGCCAATGGTGTCGAAACAAGGATAATTGATCGAGATGAATTATTTAAAATGGAACCTTTCGCAACCAAAAAAGCAATGAAGGCTTTATATGCTGCTGATGCCGGTATCGTAAATCCTTTTGAACTTTGTGTGGCTCTAATGGAAAATGCTATTGATAATGGTGTTAAACTTTCTTTAAATGAAGAAGTTATTGACATCAAAAAAAATAATGATTATTTTAAAATAAAAACTAATAAAACAAATTACGAAGCTAAAGTAGTTGTTAATGCTGCTGGAATAAACTCTGATTTTATTAATAATCTTGTTTCTTCTAAAAAGGAAAAGGTTTTACCAAGAAAAGGTGAATATTATGTCCTTGATCATTTCTTAGAAGATTATGTTTCTCATACATTATTTGCTGTTCCAAGTAGTAAAGGAAAAGGTATTTTAGTTACAAAAACTACACATGGAAACTATTTGATCGGTCCATCAAGTGAGTTTTCGTTAGATAAAGATGATAAAGATACTGATAAAGAAACCTTAAATAATGTCATTAAAGAAGCTTATCGATTAGTTGATTATATTCCTTTAGATAAAGTGATTCGTGAATTTAGTGGAGTTAGATGCTTCCACGAAAGTAATGATTTCGTGATTAACCAGCCAGTAGATGGGTTCATCAATTTCCTTGGAATTCAGTCACCTGGACTTGCTAGTAGCCCTGCAATTGCTAGAGAATGTGAACAAATGATCAGTAAATTAATAACTTTAGAGATAAATAAAAATTATAGTCCATATCGAAGAAAAGTTATTAGGATGAATAAATTATCAATTGATGAAAGAAATGAAATAATAAAAAAAGACCCTAGATATGGGTATATAATTTGTCGCTGTGAGAAAATATCATTAGGCGAAGTTATTGATTGCATAGAACGAAACTGTGGAGCAACAACTATTAAAGGCGTAAAGAAAAGATGCCGCCCTGGATTTGGTAAGTGTCAAGGAGGCTTTTGTGAACCATTAGTCTTGGAAATTTTATCAAAAGAATTAGGAAAAAATCCATTAGAAATTAGATATGCAAATAAAGATTCTTATATTCTAAAAGAAGAAACAAAGGTGATAAAATGAAAATATATGATTTGATTATTATCGGTGGTGGCTCTGCAGGTATGGCAAGTGCTTTGGGAGCTTACTTTGAAAACATAAGAAATATTCTTATTTTAGAAAAAGATGCTTATCTTGGTGGAATTTTAAATCAATGTATTCATAATGGGTTTGGATTGCACACATTTAAAGAAGAACTAACAGGACCTGAATATGCTAGTAGATTTATTGAAATGATAAATAAATGCAATTCGGAAAATAATGATAGTATAATATGCAAATTGAATACAATGGTTTTAGACATTACTGAAGATTTGATAGTTACATATTCTAATGATAAAGAAGGTATTGTAATTGCAAAAGGGAAAGCAATAGTTATGGCAACAGGATGTAGTGAACGTACAAGAGGAAATATTGCTATTCCTGGAAGCCGTCCTGCAGGTATTCTAACTGCTGGATTAGCTCAAAGATATTTAAATATAGATGGATACTTGGTTGGTAAAAATATCTTCATATTAGGTAGTGGAGATATTGGGCTAATAATGGCTAGACGAATGACGCTTGAAGGCGCTAAAGTATTAGGTGTTTGTGAATTAATGCCATATTCTAATGGTTTAAATCGAAACATTGTTCAGTGTTTAAATGATTATGATATTCCTCTTTATTTATCACATACTGTAAAGAAAATAATTGGTAAGGATAGACTAGAAAAAATTGTAATTGCTAAGGTAGATGATAAATTTGATTTCATCGAAGGAACAGAGCTAGAATTTGCCGTAGATACTCTTTTACTATCGGTAGGATTAATCCCGTCAAATCCACTTTTAAATCAATTACAGACAAAATTTGACGCCAAAACAAAAGGACCAGTGGTTGATTCTAATTATCAAACGTCAACAAAAGGGATATTTGCTTGTGGGAACTCTTTACATGTCCATGATTTAGTTGATTATGTTAGTGAAGAAGGAAAACTAGCCGGAATAAAAGCTGCAAAATATATTAAAAATTTACTTTCAGAGGAAGAAAAAATAGATTTACTTCCTGGAAATGGTTTAAATTATTTATTGCCATCAACATTTTATGTAAACTCTGGAGAGGTAATTTTAAAATTTAGAGTAAAAAAACCTTATGGAAAGAGCCAAATAATAATAAAAAATGATAACGAAGTTATTAAGAAAATAAATAAACTTTATCTTCTTCCTGCTGAAATGCAAACAATAACTATCGACACAAATAATTATAAAGGTGGTAAAATAACTGTGGAGGTACTTGAAAAGTGCGAGAACTAATTTGTATAGTTTGCCCTAGAGGATGTCATTTGAAAGTAACATCAGAAAACGATAACTATAAAGTAACTGGTAATAGCTGCCCACGTGGTGAGAAATATGCTATTAGTGAAATAACAAATCCTACAAGAATGGTTACTTCGACTGTAAGAGTCCTTGATGGCGATTTAACAAGACTACCAGTCGTTACTTCAAAACCAATACCTAAAAAAATGATTTTTGAAGTTATGAAGGAAATTAATAAAACTTATGTTTATGCTCCTATTAAAACTCATCAAGTTATAATTAAAAATATTCTCGGATTAGATGCTGATATTTATGCTACAAGAGATGTTATGAAAAAATAGTTCATACAATTTACTTATAATAGGCAATATATCATAATAATTTAATTAAAAATATGAGGTGAAGAAATGTATCGCAAGTATATAGAAGGATTAAAGAAATGGTATAAAAATGAAAATAGAAGACCTTTAGCAATTTCAGGTCCTAGATTTTCTGGAAAAACATATCTTGTAAAGACATTACTTGGTGATAGTATTTTGAATAAGCAATACATATATATTGATTGTGATAGAGATATTACCTTTTTAAAACTAATAAATAAAGGCATTAAAGTAGAAGAACTATTATCATATTTATCGATAAATTATAATAATATTAAGTTATTAATCTTTGATAATGTTGATGAAAACAAAACCATAATATCTGTTATTGAAAAACTTCATGAGTATTTACAGACAATGCCCATTGTTATGATTCAAACATCTAAAAAATATTATTCTAGTAAAGATACTACTTATATGAATTCATTTGATAAGATGACTATTTATCCATTGGATTTTGAAGAATATTTACTTGTTAGAGATAAATATCTTTACATAAATATAAAGAACCATTTCGAAAATGGAAAAAGGATAAACAAAACCATAAAGGAAGATATTTTCGAAATCTTTAAAGAATATCTTGTTATAGGAGGATTACCAGAAGTAGTAGTAACTTATATTGAAACCAAAAACTATGGTATTACAAAAGATGTAATTCAAAAGCTTTCTCAACAACTTATTAATGGATTTGGAAGAAATTATCTCAATGTTACATCTGCATATAATGCAGTAGAAGTGTTTCAAAATATTTATGGTAGCCTTAACCAAAGTTTCTTTAAGGCAGCTAGTTTTGAGGGAACTTTACGAATTCGAGATATGAATATACCTTTGAATGGTTTAATAGATAATAAAATTGTATCATTAGTTTCAAAGATAGATAATATAGCAAATATATCATCTAATAATACCCATAATAAACATTTCAGAGTATATATGTATGATTTAGGAATATTAAATTATCAAAACGATGAAATATTTTTCAAAAAATCTATGGAAGAAGCTAAAAAGGCTATTAAAAGTGCTTTATTAGAAAATTATATAGTTAATGAACTATGCAAATATTTTGAAAATATAAAGTATGTAAAATTAAAGAATAAAAAGGATTTAGTCTTTTTATGTATAAAGGATGAGGCTTATTTTGCTCTTTCATATAGTAATACAAGAAGTTTCTTTAGCACCTTAAGTTTGCTTAATAAAGATAATATAATAATAAATGCTATAAAACTATATGATAAAATCCCTTCAAAGAAAATACGATCGGATAATGAAATAATAAATGATATCAAATTAAAGGAAATGCCTATATTTGCTTTATCATTTGTTTTAAATTAAAAAAAGGCTTTAATGGCCTTTTTTATATATTTCTTAATACTCCAAAAATAACTAGTAAGATAATTGAAGAAACAAGCAAGAAATAAAATAGGTTAATGTTTGTCATTTTCTTTCTTGAAATACGAATTAAACAAATTAGTGATGCGTATGATGTGATTATAAAAATACCTAGAATTATATAAATAAATATTTTAATCATACGATTAGATTCTCCAATAATGATTTTTTATCTTGTTTATTAAATATTCTCTTTAAACATGTGAATGAATCTTCAATCATTAGAAAAAGACAAATAGGAAAAACAGATACTGTGAAAAAGGGATTATAATTAAAAGCCTTTAGAAAGTGCAAATGAAGAAAAGAACTAAAAGCTCTTGTAACACCACATGCAGGGCACATTTTATTTGTAAGAATAAAGAACAAACAAATGGGTTTTCCATTTTCAAATTTTTCAGTAGGTAAAATAGAGAATAAATGTGATATAGAAAATTATTCTTATAAGAGGAAAGATGTATTTTTGAAATTTACTCATAATTTATTACCTTATCTACTTATATTCTATCATATTTATTTTTTTACGGCAATAAAAAAACTATAACTTTTAAAATATTAAAAATTATAGTTACTATTTTAAATTATCTATTTGTTCTATTAGTACTTTAGCAATTTCAATTTGTCCATCAGCATTTGGGTGAATACCATCTAGTGATAAGTTTAGAAGAAAGTGAGTATTAAGAAGAAATATAGATCTTATATCTAACACAGGTACGTTGTATTTATTTCCCAGTTTAATAATAGTATCATTATAAACTTCTTGATGCCTTGATAGATTAGAAATATCATTGTTTAAGAAATGTAAAATACTAGGTTTATCATTTTTTTTACTAATGATATTATCGAAATAGCGGTTACTATCAATGGGAAAGAGGTTGGTTAGAATAAGTCTAACATTTTTTTGCTTAACTTTTATGATAATTTCTTCAAGTATTTTTGTGAATTCTGTTATAGGAGTTTTTGAATGGTGTTCATTTAGAGGGAATGCGGCAACTTGATCCCAGTTATAATCACTATCATTTCCTCCTAAAGAAATTACTAATACATTTTGTTTATTTTCATCTAAATTATTTAAATATTCATCAATTAGTTTTTTATCATAAACTCTTTTTAGGGTTTGGCCAAAAACAGATTTATTGTTAATAGAAATACCATAATGCTCTTCTAATAAGTTAACAGCATTATTTTCTACTTTTACAATCTTTCCGTCAGTAATTGAGACGCCTTTAGAAATAGAATCACCAAAAATGGTAATATTTTTATCCTTTATATTCCCCATTTTCATCACCATCATTTAAGTAAAGAATACCTAAGCAGTTTTCTCCACAATGACTAGTTACTGTACCACCTGCTAAAGTGATATTTACATTTTTAAAGCCTCTTTCAAGAAGGATGTTTCTAATTGTTAAGACATCTTCTGGACTTGCAGTTGTGTATGTGATAAAAACTTCTTCTAAGTCAGGTGTGTTGTGTGTTTCTAAAGTGTCTTCAACATATTTCATTATGGCTTTACTGAATTTTCCTAAATATTTCTTTCTAGGAGACATAGATCCATTCTCAACAACTATTTGTGGGCGTATTTTCAAAAGAGTTGCTGCTAAGAATTTAAGTCCACTGCAACGTCCTCCTTTATATAGATAGTCAAGACGACTTAAAACAAAACTTGTTTGATCGTTTGGAATTCTTTTTTGCACACGTTCGTATATTTCTTTTGGTTCAACTCCTTGTTTTGCAAGTTTACTTGCATAAATAGCAAGAAGTGCGATACCAGTAGATAAAACACGTGTATCAACGACAAAGATATTATCTTTACCTTCACTTGCTGTTACAGCGTTATTATAAGCACTACTCATTTCACTTGATAAAGAAAAGTGAATGATTGCATCGTAATCTTTTAAAAGTGTTTCAAAATGATTTTCAAATTGATAAACGTTAACAGCACTTGTTTTAGGTAGTATGTTTGTTTCTTCAACGTATTTAATGATTTCTGAACTTGTGATTTGTCCATCCAAATATGTTTTGTCACCTAAAGTGACACTGAATGGAACAACTTTTATATCATATTTTTCTAATAATTCATTTGTTAAGTCTATTGTACTTTCTGCGGATATTGCAATTTTCATATTAACCTCCATATATAAATATTTTCAAATTTACAATGGATATTATATTACTTTTTCATCAAAAAAACAACCTACACATTTCAAATAATTGTCTACATATAAATAATGTCATTCTACTTGTCTAAATTTTAAACTCTACTGGCAGTAGAATTCTCCTTTTAAAAGAAAAATTAACTTGATTTTATGTAAAAAATAAGATAAAATATATATATGGAAAATTTAAAGAACATACTAGCCCAAAATTTAGTTAAATTACGAAAAGCTTCAAATATGACCCAATCAGAACTCGCTGAAAAGCTAAGTTACTCAGACAAAGCAGTATCAAAGTGGGAAAGAGGCGAATCGTTACCAGATATTGAAATACTTTATGAAATATCAAAATTATATAATGTTACTATTGATGAACTTCTATCAGAAGAGGTGAAAATCAATCATACAAAGAAACTAAAGACAAAAATGAGATTTATTATTTCTCTTATTTCATCTTTACTTGTTTGGCTTATTGCTACAATTGTTTTTGTTTTTTTAGTATGGCTTAATCCAGATAAGGAGAGACAATGGCTTGTCTTTATATATGCTATTCCAGTTTCATCAATTGTTGTATTAGTTTTCAACTCAATCTGGGGAAATAAAATGTTAAATTGTTTAATAGTTTCTGTCCTGATGTGGACGATTATTCTCTCAATATTTCTCACGGTTCCTAAATTTGATAATTCTTATTTAATATTCTTTATTGCAATACCTGTGCAAATAATTATTCTATGCTGGTTTGGACTTTTAGTTTTAAAAGAAAAAGAAATAAAATTAAATGAATTATTGAAAATTAAAAAGAAGAAAAATGAAAACAATGATTAGTTAGTAGTCATTGTTTTTTTGTTGTCGTCTTTTTATTGAAAAAAATTAGGATTTAGTATATAATATTAAAGGGTGATAAAATGGTATACTTAGATTTCTCAGCAACTACTCCTGTATCTAAAGAAGTTTTAGATAAATACTATAATGATAATATTAATTATCCTGGTAATGCTAACTCATCACATTTGTTAGGAAAAAAAATCAGTGATGAAATAGATAAAACTAATAAAATAATTTTAAAACTATTAAATCTTGATGAAAGATATGAAGTAGTATATACAAGTGGATCTTCTGAGGCTAATAATCTAGTTATTAATGGCTTATTTTCAAAGTTTAATAATATTCATATTATAACTACACCATTTGAACATTCATCTATTTTAGTCCCATCATCATATTTGCAAAAGAAGCATGTTAGGGTTGATTTTGTTAATTTATTAGAAAATGGATTAGTTGATTTAAAACATCTAGAGAGTTTAATAGATGATGATTACACTTTAGTATCAATAGCATCAGTTAATAGTGAAATAGGTATATTGCAGGATATTGAAAAAATATCACAAATGTTAGAAAAATATCCTAAGGTTTTCTTTCATTCTGATGCAACTCAAAGTATTGGTAAAGTAGCTATAAATCTTGAAAATGTTGATTTTGTAAGTTTTTCAGCCCATAAGTTTTATGGTCTAAAAGGAATAGGAGCTTTAGTTAAGAAAAAAAGTATTTCTATTGATTCACAAATAAAAGGTGGTCGAAGTACAACAAAATATAGAAGCGGAACCCCAGCTCATCCATTAATATTTAGTTTAGGTTTTGCATTATCTTTAGTTTTAACAGACTTAGAAGAAAAAAACAAAAAAGTTTTGTCAATATATAATTATTTAAAAGATAGCTTACAAAAAATAAATAATATTTATTTAAATAGTAATGAATATTCTATACCACATATAGTTAATTTTAGCGTTTTAGGATATAATAGTATAGAACTTGTTCATATGTTATCAGAAAAACAAATATATATTTCTAACCATTCTGCTTGTTCTAGTGATAAAGAATTGTCGCATTCAGTGCTTTCGTTAACAAAAGATGAAAGCAGAGCCCGTTCAAGTATACGAGTTAGTTTATCGTATTTGACAACTAAAGAAGACATAGATTATTTAATAAAGGCTTTAAAGGAGATTCTAAAATGAATATAATTCTTGTTACCGCAATTTGGTGTCCTAGTTGTATAATTATGAGACCTAGATATCAAAAATTATTTGAAAAGTTTAATCTGAAATATGTAGAACTTGATTTCGATGATGATGAGGAAGAAGTTGAGAAATTAAATGTTGGTAAAACACTTCCTGTGTGTATTATAATTAAAGATGGAAAAGAAAAAACAAGGATTATTGGGGAAAAAAGTTTAAAAGAACTAGAAGATCTTATTGAAATTATCTAAATATGAAACAAAAAAATAATTTAATTAAAACTTTAATAATTTTAATTGTCTTTTTATTTGTTTGTATATTTTCTTTGAATGTAAAAGCACAATCTATTAAGATTTCACAAAATAATAATGAAATAGATATTTATGTTTTTACGCAAGAAAGCTGTAAAAACTGTGCAAAAATGAAAGAATATTTAAATAGTTTAAATTTAGACTATGTTTCGGTTCATTATTATGATTATGAAAGTGCAGAATATAAGGATTTATATGAAAAAATGAAAGAAGTTTTTGTTGCAAAGGGAACAGCTTTTGGTTTTCCTTTCACAATCATTGGTGGAAAATATTATATTGGTTATAATGATTATATTGCAAAGTCAATTAGAAAATACATTACTATTTTTTCTGATGAAAGTTATAGTCAAAAAACACCTTATCATGATATTATAAAAATGTATCAAAATGGTGAAGAAATAAAAGATGAATACTTAATTAAAGATAAATATAATATTCCTTTAATTGGTGAAGTTGAAGCTAAAGATGCTAATTTGTTTTTCGTATCAATTATCTTAGGATTTTTAGATGGAATAAACCCATGTGGGATGTGGATATTACTATTTATTTTATCACTTCTCATTCCTACAAATGACAAAAAGAAAATTTGGATTTTGGGGGGAACTTTTATTCTAACATCAGGGATTTTCTATTTTGCGTTAATGATGGCTTGGATCAATCTGATGGGTCTATTTGATGACTCAAAGGTTCTACTAATTGTTACAGGAATCTTTGCTTTATTATTTGGAGGATATAATATTTTTAAATATATTAAGAGTCGTATAAAAAAAGAAGATGGATGTGATGTCCAAAGTGCTTCACAACAAAGAAGAATGTCAAAAAAACTAAAGAAAATAGTTGCAAACGAAAAACTTTGGCTTGCTGTTATCGGTATTATTGGAATTACGATAACAGTAAATTTAGTTGAAGTAGCTTGTTCAGCTGGATGGCCTGCAATTTTTTCTAATATGCTTGTTGCAAGTCATGTCACAACAAAAGCAAGATTCTGGTATACGTTGCTTTATGTATTTTTCTTTTTGATTGATGACATAATCGTATTTACAATTGCTCTATTAACTCTTAAAGTAAAGGCTATAAGCAATGTGCTTACTAAATATGCTCATTTAGTTGGTGGCATACTTATGATTATTTTTGGTATCTTAATGATCTTTTTCCCAGAATTTGTAACAATGTATTTATAAATTTATAATTTAGTGGGGCTGTAAAAAAATAAGCCCCTTTAAATATATAAAAGACGTTTTACCATATCATTGAGTAAAACGTCTTTTTGTGCTATAATATGTGTATGGAAAACAAAGAATATATTAACCAAAACAACCATTTTCCATATAGTAACTATTATACACCTATTCAATTAAAATTACCACTAGTTTTTGATGAAATTATTGAAAAAGGTGATCCTATTTACGCATTTGAGAACTTAATGACTGAGGTTGATTTGAGAAAGTATCTAGTAGATTACATAAGTCTGGTTGCACTGAATGTAATCCGTTCACAATGTTAAAGGTAGTTTTGTATGCGATTCAAATAGGAGGATTTGCCTCAACTAGAGAAATTGAAGATTTATGCAAAAATGATATTAGATTTAGATATTTACTTCAATATGAAAACTCTAAACCAACTCATATGACAATTAGTAATTTCATTAATAGGCACTTAAAGGATAATATTGAAGATACATTTAAAGACATTATGAATACTATAAAATCAAAAGTTGATATTGATTTGAACTATGTATATATAGATGGTACAAAAATAGAAGCTAATGCTAATAAATGTTCTTGAGTTTGGAAAAATGCCTGCCTAACTAATAGAAATAAATTATTTATTAAAATAACTAAATTGCTTGAAAATATAAATAAAACAGTTGGTTTTTCTTCTCTTAAGTTTAAAACAAGAGAAACTTATGAGATTGAATATATGTAAAATATATTTAATTCTTATTGTGAAAAAGTAAAAGTTAACCTTTCTTCTTTTATATATGGGAAAGGTAAAAGAAAAACATATGTACAAAAAGGGTGGTTTTAATGAAAAAACAAAAAAAGAAAAAAATATTAAAATATACAAAATGTTTTAAAGTACATGAAAAAGAATTAACCTGGGAATTATTCACAAAATATTTAAACGAAAATATGGAATTTTGTTTTTATTTTAATAATATAACAATTGACATTGCATTTCATTATGAGAACAAAATAAAAGTTTATGAACTAAATATTTTTTCAGGAGAAAAAATAACTAATTTAGTATTTAATTCAGTAGATGAACTTACTTCTTTTAAAGCATTTAATAATAAAACACTTTATGATATTTGGGATGAATTAGAAAATTAATTAATAAATTAAACATCTTATTAGCTAGATGCATTTGCTACATTTGTGTAGTAGGAGCATCTTTTTTCTTTTTAGGGTGGTAATTCATCCTTTCTAATGTCCAGTACTATTGAAGGATGTATACAAAAAGTTTTGGTGAACACCCCCTCAAAATTGATTCGAAATCTCCTGTAATAGTGTAGGAGTGTGTTTGTATAGCTCTTCGAACAGTAAGTAATGAAGGTGAAATGATGGTAATTAATATTGATTAAAATGATGAAATTATACAATTTTTGTAAACAGGATAAGGCGTGCATCACTTTGCATCACAAAGTGTTTCGCCATAGTGTTGTAACTGGGATACCCAGCTTACATTTAAGAAAGGAGAGGATGAAAGACAAACAAAGAAACAATTTTAATTATTGAAAGAAAAAGTGTAAGTGAAAAAGATTTAAAAGAAGTAGTTGTTAATATGATTCTAAATGAAATAAACATCATGATGGATGAAATAAATGGTATAATGATGATGCTAATGAGGTGTTTGATGGAAAGGAGTAAAATGTTTACAAATAAAATTAAACACACAGCATTATTAAGTAGATTATCAAGAGAAGATGATTTACAAGGTGATAATGTATTTATAAATTAATAATTTAGTGAGATAGTATAAAACTATCTCCTTTTTTAACTTATTATATAAGACATTAATAAGTAAAAAAAGCCAAGTGTGCATGTGAATTCGCTTTTTTTCCTAAAAATCTATAATATATATGGAAAAGATATGATTACTATATATATTGGATATTACTTTACTATTTTTTATGGTAAAGTAAAATAACAGGACATTAATAAGTAAAAAAAGCCAAGTGTGCACGTGAATTCGCTTTTTTTCCTAA